>WPCI01177316.1_pt1 | contig 22006 bp, 21 predicted proteins | sample 5399871 | NCBI WGS metagenome assembly WPCI01 (sample SAMN12869469, study PRJNA574797) | sludge metagenome | isolation source: wastewater treatment of pH7 | place: China:Beijing | collected 2019-05-20 | reverse complement strand
TCAACCACTCGCCACGCAGCCACCTGAAAGTGGGTCTTATTGGGGGGTGGGAAGTATGTTACAAACAGACTGCCACCCCTCGTATACTTCTCTAACTTCGCAATCGTAGATCCGCGATCTCCGAAACCAGCTCCGACCGCGTGGAGACCCTCTTCGCAAATGGTATGAACGCTGTCACGGCCTCCACATGATCGACGCACATGAGCGTCATCCCCGTCCGGTCCACATCCAAGCAGATGACACCTAGCGAGTGGGCACAGACATTGACGACATCTTGACGAGCTATGAAGGCTCCCTCCAGTGCTCCAAGCATCAAACCATCAAAGAGAGCCGCAGCGTCCATGAGGGAAGAGTCATCGACGACGTCAACCGCCGTCAGTTCCAACTCGGGATTCGAGAACAGGTCTCTCTCCAAGGAACAGAAGAACGCCTCTTCCTGATGGCGCAGGCAACGCTCGTGCTCCGCCAGCAGCTCGGCGGCGTCAATCGGAGTGACTCCGCAGGCGTCGTGGAGCAGTACCCTGTCGAAGCTGATTCGCGCGAGGTAACCGGCTCTGGCCACCTCTGCCACGCGTTCACTGAGCTCTCCGCTCGCCAGCAACTCGTGCTGTTCCTCGGGGTCGAGCCACTGCGCCTGCCCAAGAAGATGGAGGGAGGCAGCCACAACATTGAGCACCACGTCCGGAGCAGCCTTGTCAATGGAGAGCCGAATGCTCACGGGGTCGGAAGAATCGAGTTTGTGAGCAAGAGGATCGTGAGCCGAAATTGCCACCACCACGTCGCCTGAACGAGTCACGCCGTGCACGACGGCGCTGAAGCTGCGCAGCGGCACCTCCCGGTAGGCCACCAGCACCGAGGTGCCGAGTCCTGTCAGCAATCGGTAGGCCGTGGACAGACTGCGCTCCTGCCACACGGCGGGCGCCAGAGCGGAACGATTGGGGAAGAGTGACAGATCGGGATTCACAGCACTACTCTCACTAAAGGACTTACCGAAAGTTAGGGTATCCCAACCCAAGCCATTTACGTAATGGTCCTTTAGCGAAAATGACTGTGATATGACCGACAGGCTGCCGCCATGACGTCGTATCCGAGCTGAACGTCCCAGTCCACCGACCACCTCGAACACCAGCGAGGTTCCAACCACGAATGCATCCCGTGAGGCGGGGCGGGAAGCCTCACGCCGCCCGCCCCGTCGGTTCTCCCAACCGGTCATTCCTCGAACTAGAGATTCGCACCGTTCGACGCAATGATCTCCTTGAAGGCTCGGAAGGACTTCTTGCGGTAACGATTCAGTGTCCCGGTGCCGTCGTCGTTACGATCCACGTAGATGAAACCGTAGCGCTTGGACAACTCGGCCTTGGATGCGCTGACCACATCGATCGGCCCCCACCAGGTGTAACCCATGAGGTCCACGCCATCGGCGATCGCTTCCTTCACGGCATGGAGATGGCTGCGCAGGTAATCGATGCGGTAGTCATCCTCAACGGTCAGTTCGCCGTCGATTTCGACGAGTTCATCCTTGGCGCCGAGGCCGTTCTCCACGATGAAAAGCGGCTTCTGCCAGCGCTCCCAGAAATCGCCCAGCACGATGCGCAGGCCAAGGGGATCGATCTGCCAACCCCACTCGGAAGCGGGCAGGGTCGGGTTCGCCACTCCACCGAGGATATTGCCCTCCCCCTTGATCTGATTGCCCGGATCCGCCGTGGCACACACGCTCATGTAGTAGGAGAAGGACACGAAGTCCACGGTGTTCTTGAGAGTCTCGGAGTCGCCCTCCGCGAAGTCGATCTCCACTCCCAAATCGCGCAGCATACGCTCGTAATAGGCCGGGTATTCACCACGCACGTGGATATCACCGAATGCGAGATTCTCGTGTTCGACCCTCTTGGCCTCCCAAACGTCCCTCGGGTCCGGAGTGAGAGGGTAGACGGGCATCGAGAGGACCATGCAGCCAACCTGAATGTCCGGATTGATGTCGTGCGCGATCTTCGTGGCCGACGCCGAGGCAACCAACTCATGATGGATCGCCTGGTAGAGGTCCTTCTTCGAAAGCCGGTCCAGCGGAGTCCAGATGCCACCCGACATGAGCGGGGCATGCGTGATGGAGTTGATCTCGTTGAAGGTGAGCCAGTACTTCACACGATGGCCGTAACGCTCAAAAAGCACACGGGCGTAGCGCTCGTAGAAACCGATGAGGCGGCGATCCGTCCATCCGTCGTACTCCTTGGCCAAGTGGAGCGGAGTTTCGTAGTGGCTGATGGTGACAAGCGGCTCGATTCCATGTCTTTCCAGCTCGTCGAGCACGCGGTCGTAGAATTCCAGGCCCGCCTCGTTCGGGATTTCCTCATCGCCCGTGGGGAAAATGCGGCTCCACGCGATTGAGAAGCGGTAGACCTTGAAACCCATCTCCGCGAAGAGCGCGATGTCCTCCTTGTAGCGATGATAGAAATCAATGCCGACGAGCTTGAGGTTGTCCTCGGTGGGTTCCTCCGTGGGGGCGGCGCCGATTCCACCTTTGGGCGTCACGTCCTGGATGGAAGGAAGTTTTCCATCCTCCAGATAGGCACCTTCAAGCTGATTTGCGGCGACGGCTCCGCCCCACAGAAATCCCTCGGGGAATGTCATTGTCTTCTCCTCTTCGGCCTCAATGCCGATCAACAACTGGAACGGTTCACCCTCACGTTAGCTGGGATGAACCTGTCATCCAGGCAAAACGAACGTCCAGTTCACGACCAATGTTGGGAGCCAGAGCCCGGAAAGCACGGCCTCGATGAGAGATCGCATCCTTCTGGCTGGAGGAGAGTTCCGAGGCGGACACGGTCAATCCTTCCGGCACGAAGATCGGGTCGTATCCAAAACCGTTCTCTCCGCGCGGGGTTCGCAGCAGCGTCCCCCGCATCTGTCCTTCCCGCACGACCTCGCGGCCGTCGGGGGTCACCATCGCGGCGGCACAGTGAAAGGCCGCGCCACGATGCTCATCGGGCACGTCGGCGAGCTGATTGATCAGCAGGTTGAGGTTTCCCAGATCGTCGCCGTGATGGCCCGCCCAGCGTGCCGAGAACACTCCCGGAGCGCCACCCAGTACGTCAACGCAAAGCCCGGCATCGTCGGCGACCGTAAGAATTCCGGTTGCCTGCGCGAGCACTCGCGCCTTGATGAGCGCGTTTCCAGCAAATGTCACCTCGTCCTCGATGGGCTCCGGCAGGTCGAAGGCCGCAGCGCTCACGACACGCTGCGGATCGAGTCCGGGAAGCAGCGGTTGCAGAATATTGCGCAGCTCGCCCACCTTGTGCTCGTTGTGAGTCGCCAGAATCAAGAGGGGCTTGGTGGAACCGCTCATGCAATGGCCTCTCCACCGATGATGCGCTCGTCAATCGAGTTCTCACCGAACAACGCCTCCCGCTGGACACGAGCAAGATGTGCATTTCCGGCACTGGCCAGATCAAGGATCGCGCCGAGTTCCTCGCGCGAGAAGGGCTCGTGTTCGGCAGTTCCCTGAATCTCGATGAATTTACCGGCGCCCGTGGAGACCACGTTCATGTCCGTATCGGCGCGCGAATCCTCTTCGTAGGGAAGGTCGAGTACCGCATGCCCATCCACGATGCCTGCCGACACCGCGGAGAGGGTGTCCGTCAGGATCGGACGGGAGGCCCTGGGGCGCATGATTCCCTTCTTCACCGCCCAATCGATGGCATCGGCCATGGCCACGAACGCACCGGTCACGGAGGCGGTGCGAGTCCCCCCATCTGCTTGAAGGACGTCGCAATCCAGCACGATGGTGTTCTCGCCGAGAGCCTCCATGTCCACCACGGCCCGCAGGGAACGGCCCACCAGACGCGAAATCTCGTGGGTGCGCCCACCCACCTTGCCTCGCACGGACTCGCGCGAGGAGCGTTCACTCGTGGCGCGCGGCAACATGGCATACTCGCCGGTCACCCATCCCAAGCCGGAATCCTTGCGCCAACGAGGGACACCCTCGGTGAACGAGGCAACACACAAGACGGTGGTTCGGCCGAAGGAGACGAGCACGCTGCCCTCTCCCTCCTCCAGAAAACGACGACGGATCGTTACGGGACGCATGTCATCAATGGCGCGTCCATCAACTCGAGACCAGTTATTCATGCGTTGAAGCCTACCAGCGAGATCCCATGCAACCCTTACATCCCAAGCAGCCCGACCTCAGATGGCGAACCTCTCTCCCGGACGGACGCAGTGCACCGGCCCGGCAAAAATGGATTCGGCCGCCCTGCGCACATTCTCCGGAGAGGTCCAGGGCTGAAGATGCGTCAGAAGCAGCTTCGCCGCCCCCGCCTCCTGAGCGAGTTGCCCGGCCCGAGTTCCCGTCATGTGAACACCACGCACGGAATCGCGTCCATCTTCGAAAGCGCATTCGGACAGCAGGAGATCAACCCGGCGCGCCGCAGCGATCTCGCCATCACACAGATCGGTGTCGCCGGTGTAGGCGAAGGTCACCTCTCGGTTGAGATCGAACTCGGACGGACCCGTGATGCGCAGCCCCACACCGGGAACCGTGTGCCATGCCTCAAAGAATTCGATCCGCAACGGACCGACCTGCGCGAGACCACCGGGCTTGATCTCCACGAAGTTGAATTCTCCGGCGTAGGTTTCCTCCTCGCCGTCGCCCCCGATTTGACGGGTGCGCGCCTGCCCATCCTCGGGCGAATAAACATCGATACGTGGTAGGGGGCCCGTGGGAAACCAGCGACGATAGACCTGCATGCCAGTGATGTCCACGCAATGATCGGCATGCAGGTGCGACAAGAAGATGGCGTCGAGTTTCGCCGGATCCAAATGGCGCAACAATTGCCCCATTGCACCCGGGCCAAAATCCATCACGATCGAATAGGTATGCAGATTCCCTGCGGCATCGTGGCCGTCTGCCTGCAAAAGGTAGGAGGAGGCGGCCCCATCGGGACCGGACATTGAGCCGGAACACCCGAGAATTGTGAGTCTCACCGAAGTATTTCCTTTGTAGCTTGAACGTTACCCACTTCTGGGCCTAGAAAGCGACGTGCCAGACACTCAAATGATTGCGGATCCCCCGTGGCGAAGAACTGCCTCTTCGCTCGCCCGGGTTCCGCAAACTGAGAATCCATCGCCAAGCGCCGATACACGTCGCGAGCGGTCTCATCGGAGGATGACACCAACGTCACGTCATCGCCCATGGCATAGCCGATCGCACCGGCCAACAGCGGGTAGTGGGTGCATCCGAGCACCAGGGCATCGATTCCGGCGTCGATCATGGGTTTCAGGTACGTCATGGCGATGTCCTGCACCTGGGATCCGGTCGTGATACCGGCTTCCACCAGCTCGACGAATCGCGGGCAGGCAGCTGTCGTCACCGTGAGCCCGGGAACCTCGGCAAAAGCGTCCGTGTACGCACCCGACGCAATTGTCGCCTGTGTACCGATCACCCCAATGCGACCGGACCCGGTCACGGAAACAGCGCGGCGCACGGCAGGTTCGATGACACCGACGACGGGGATCCCCTGTGCCTGCTCGTAACGCTCCCGAGCCTCATCCAATACCGCCGCGGTTGCAGTATTGCACGCAATCACCAGCATCTTCACTCCGTCGGCCACCAGAGTATCCATGATGTCGAGAGCGTAGCCACGCACTGTCGCCAAGGATTTCGGTCCATAGGGCGTATGGGCCGTATCGCCGATATAGGTGATGGATTCACTGGGAAGTTGGTCAATGATGGCGCGGGCCACCGTTAGCCCACCAACTCCTGAATCGAAAACACCTATGGAACGCGAATCCATAAGGTGGACTTTAGCCGCGTCTGGCCTTCATACCCACAGCATGGAGCAGTGACTCTTGCCACCACGTCAGCATCGCGTACAGCACCGCCAACAAATCATCCTGATTCTCGACAGCTCGGCCTGCTGCCGCCGCTTCCTCCCCGGTCAGGTAGGAGGCACGCTGGTACACCTCCTCTGAGCTGGAATCATCAATGATATCCAGCCTCGCAGCGAGCACCAGCCGAATATCATTCGAGGCGGCGAGCCATGCTGGAGCGTTCTCATTTTCGACCCAGACGACATCGCTGTCCCCATCAAGGGATGCGAAAAAGGTAGCCAAGTTCTCAGACTTCACCGAGGCCAAGGAGTCCTGTGTCATGGAACGAAGCTCGCCCGCGAGCGCCGGGTCCTCTGACATATCGGGCAGCAGACGAGCGATCGCCTCGTCCATCGGGATACGAGTCACGTCATCGCTGTCGGCATCCTCAGGGGAAGAAGCCTCCTCCGCAATGCGCCCACCCAGGTCGATGAGGTCCGCCAGCTCCGATTCGTACTGGGCAAGCGGATCGAGGGGATCCGCCTCGCCATCGTAGGCGGCCTGCTTGCGCACTTCCCGCTCTTTGAGGATGTCGGAAACGGAATGTCCCAGCATCGTCGCAACATCGGCGGCCAACCCACGCACCAAGCGACGCTCGGTCGAATCCGCTTGAGCCACGTAGCCGCCACGCTCGAGATGAAAGCCCAGCATTACTTCTCCTCCTCGATCGTGGCCCAGAGGCCGTAGCGGTGCATGGCCTGAGCGTCGGCTTCCATCTGTTCGCGTTGACCGTGGGAGACCACGGCACGTCCATCCTTGTGGACTCGCAGCATCAGTTGTTTTGCTCGTTCGCGAGGCATACCGAAATATGACATGAAGACCCACTCGACATAACTCATCAGATTGATGGGGTCATTGTGCACAACGGTGCGCCAGCCCGGAGCCGGAAGGATTTCCGAATCAGGGACGGATGCGGGTAGTTGAGAAGGACTGGGCTGGCTGCTCACTCTGCTAGTGTAACCGGCTCCTCGGACCAAGCCGAGAACACTTTCAACGCCAAGCGAAAGAAGCGGTAAACTCGGCGGCATGATTCACGAGGGTTCCAGCACCGCGTTGCTTACCGACATGTATGAACTCACGATGCTCGACGCAGCCATCGAATCCGGCGCGGCTGAACGCCGCAGTGTTTTCGAGGCTTTCGCCAGGCGTTTACCGGGAGGGCGCCGCTACGGCGTCGTGGCGGGTACCGGACGCGTTCTGGAAGCCATTGCCAACTTCCGCTTCCGTGAGGAAGAGATCGAGTACCTGGAGAGGGAGAACATTGTCTCGCCCACGACGCTCGACTGGCTGGCCAATTATCGCTTCAGCGGGGACGTCTACGGGTACGCCGAGGGTGAATGCTACTTCCCCTATTCCCCTGTCCTCACCGTGACCGGAACATTTGCCGAAACGTGCATCATCGAGACAGTCATTCTCTCCATCATGAATCACGACTCAGCCGTGGCCACTGCGGCCTCGCGCATGAGCGCCGCCGCCCGCCAGCGCCCCTGTTTGGAATTCGGTGCTCGCCGCACACATGAGGCCGCTGCCGTGCACGCTGCCCGCGCGGCCGTCATCGCCGGGTTCGTGGGAACGTCGGATATTGAGGCGGGTCGCAGTTATGGTCTGAAGATTGCGGGAACCTCCGCCCATTCCTTCACGCTCGTCCACGACTCGGAGGAGGAAGCGTTCGCCGCCCAGATCTCCACCATGGGCCCGGGAACAACCCTCCTGGTCGACACCTACGAGATTCCCACCGGGGTGGAACGTGCCGTGGCCGCCGCGCGCGCAGCCGGAGGCGAGCTCGGCGCCATCCGCATCGACTCGGGAGATCTCATCTCCCAAGCGTTCACCGTGCGCAAGCAATTGGATGATCTGGGAGCAACGACGACGAAGATCACCGTCACCTCCGACTTGGACGAGTTCGCCATCGCCGCTCTCCAGGCTGCACCCGTGGATTCCTACGGGGTGGGCACCAAACTCGTGACGGGTTCGGGCTACCCCACCGCCGAGATGGTGTACAAGCTGGTGGCCCGAGAGGGCGGCGACGGGCAGATGCACGAGGTTGCCAAGAGCTCGGAGAACAAGAAGAGCGTCGGTGGCCTCAAGGTCGCCGGTCGCGTACGCGACGAACGCGGGCACGCCGCGCAAGAACTCATAGTCTCAGCGGCATCGTGGGAAGAGGGGCAAAACTACCTGGAGCGCTCGGGCGCTCGTGCTCTGCAACACCAGTTGATCATGGCAGGAGAAGTCAATCCCGAGTTCGTCGGCGCCAAGGCCATCACGAGTGCCGCCGAACGGCACATCGCTTCGCGCGCGGAACTGCCCTACGACGGCTGGAGGCTCTCCCGTGGAGATCCGGCAGTCCCCACCAAGATGGTGGACATCTTCAAGGGCGACGACTGAGAAGCCGGCTCGACGGCTTCGTCTGACTCAGCAGATTCGGCGGCGAACTCCAACGTTTGTCCCCCAAGTCGCGGTTCCACGGGTAGATCTGGTGTACAAAAGTTGGATTTGGTGATGCTCAGCGCTTCCACACGGGAAAGAGCCGGGAACGCCACACATGCGTGGTGTTCCCGGCTCATACGCGCTTCCTGGTGCAACCACCTGCGCTTCTGTGACTCCGCGCTTCTACGATCTACTTGCGACCCACGAACCAGCGCCGCACCTGAGTTACTCGGGCCTCGATCTGCTCCGAGGAAGCTCTCGCAACCTCGGGACCTCCACAGATGCGTCTCAGTTCGGCGTGCACCAAGGCGTGCGGCTGTCCCGATTTCTGAGCCCACGCGGACACAAGGCCGGACAGCTCCTTGCGAGCGGCCCGCCGCCGATGAGTCTCATCCATGCCACCGGAAACCTGCGGGCGGGCCTTCTCTCGCTTGGACTGAGCTGCCTGATGCTGGCGCAGCAAGGTCGTGACTTCGTCGGGTTCCAGTAGCCCGGGGATGCCGAGAAAGTCCGCCTCCTCGTCCGATCCCACCTCGGCCATGGAGCCGAACTCGCCGCCGTCGAACAGCGCACGATCGAATGCGGCATCCGACTCCAGAGCGGCAAATCCCGGCAGCGCAAGCTGATCCGAGGCTTGCTCCTCCTTGTTGGCTCTGGTGAGTTCCTCGTCGTCCCACAGGCCATCCTCGGGCTGCTTCGGAGCGGAAAGGGCGTGTTCGCGCTCCTTCTCCATCTCTCCGGCCAGCTGCAAAAGCTGAGGAACCGAGGGAAGGAATACCGTCGCGGTCTCCCCACGCTTGCGAACACGCACAAATCGCCCAACGGCTTGGGCAAAGAACAATGGGGTGGACGTCGAGGTGGCATAGACACCCACCGCCAGACGCGGAACATCAACGCCCTCGGATACCATGCGCACCGCGACCATCCAGCGGGAGTCACCGTCCGCGAACTCCTCGATGCGGCCGGATGCGCCACCGTCGTCCGAAAGGACCACGGTTGGCTTCTGGCCGCACAACGCCTCCAGCTGGGATGCGTAGGCACGGGCCGTCTTGTGATCCGTGGCGATCACCAGACCACCGGCGTCCGGTATGGAGCGTCGCACCGCGCTCAGCCGTTCGTTGGCCGCCGCCAACACCGAGGGAATCCAGTCTCCCTCCGGGTTGAGCGCCGTGCGCCACGCCTGCGCCGTCATGTCCTTGGTGAGAGGCTCACCCAGGGTCGCCTCAATGACATCACCCTGCTTCGTCTGCCAGCGCATCTGGCCCGAATAGCTGAGGAACATCACCGGGCGCACGACGCCGTCGCGGAGGGCATCGGTGTAGCCGTAGGTGTAGTCGGCACGCGATCGCTTGACGCCGTCGGCATCCGGCGCATACTCAACGAAGGGAATGGGTGCCGTGTCGGAGCGGAACGGGGTTCCGGTCAGCGACAGCCGTCGGGTGGCGGCGTCGAAGGCCGTACGGATCCCATCTCCCCATGACAGGGAGTCTCCTCCGTGATGGATCTCGTCCAGAATGACGAGCGTGGGACGGCGCCGGGTGCGCGAACGATGAAGTTCAGGATTGGCTGCGACCTGCGCGTAGGTCAGGCACACTCCATCGAAGAAGGAGCCTTCTTCGCGCTGAGCGTTGGTGAAGTCCGGGTCCAGCTGCAGTCCCACTCGCGCGGCCGACTGTGCCCACTGGGTCTTCAAGTGCTCGGTGGGACACACTACGGTCACCTTGCGGACTGTGCCGCGGGCCATGAGCTCGGTGGCTATACGCAGGGCGAACGTTGTCTTTCCGGCACCGGGAGTGGCGACGGCAAGGAAGTCCTGAGGATCGATGGCGAGATAACTCTCGAACGCCTCGGCCTGCCATGCACGCAACGATGAGGCCGTCCCCCACGCAGCGCGCTGCGGGTAAGCGGGGGAAAGGCTCTCAGCGGCAAAAACTGACGCTGATCGTGGATGGATGGCGGAGGTGGGGCGCGAGGGGCCCCCGGTCACTTGCCGTTACCCGGAACGTCGGAGCCGAAAGGCCACCCCATCCCACCCTTGCCCATCTGGGCGTAGATCTCTTTACAGGTGGGACAGATGGGGAACCTGTCCGGGTTGCGGGTGGGAGTCCACACCTTCCCGCACAGTGCGACAACCGGCTGGCCCACAACGGCGGATTCGGTGATCCGCTCTTTCCTCACGTAGTGCGCATATCGCTCTTCATCGCCGGGAGCGCGTTGTTCCTCGGTCCGCTCGAGAAGGTCAGTGCTTCCGGACGCAGCGGTATCCGGCCCGCCGGGGGCTCCGGGGGCATTGGGGGGCTCAGGAGACGAAGTGCTCATGTGTCCCAGTTTAGGAGGCGGCGCGGACAATCCCAAGGGCAACCCTCATTGCACAGTGCGTCCGTACGCGTCCCCGACAGGGACTTTTGGCTGTTCCTGCAAGGAAAAACAGTCGGAAGGCACCCCGCGTGATTCTTTTCATGAGATGTGCATGAACGAGGGGACCGGATCCGATGTCGTTCAATCGGATCCGGTCCCCTTCTGTTGTCATGCAGCCGAAGTCGGCGCAGGCAAATTTACTTGGCGACAGCCTTCTTCAGGGCCGAACCAGCGGTCAGCTTGACTCCGAAGCCGGCCGGGATCTGAATCTCTTCACCGGTACGGGGGTTGCGTCCCTTGCGGGCGGCGCGCTCGGTGCGCTCAACGGCCATCAGGCCGGTGATCTTGACGGCTTCGCCATTGGCCAGCGACTCGACGAGGACGTCCTGAAGGGCGGCCACGGCCTTATCGGCATCGGTCTTGGACAGGTTGGCCTTCTCGGCAATCTTGGCAATGAGCTCAGTGCGGTTCAGGGACATTCCCATACCTCTCGTTTCTAGGATCAAGGGCCCGTTTGGGCCACTGGGGAAAATCTATCCGAAATCTCCCGAAAGTTCTTCATCGAGACCCGTGCAAATTCGCGAGTCTCTAGCATTTTCTGCCCTCGGGCATGCCGCGGACAACCCGCATCTTTCCACATGATCAAGCTGTGCGGAATACTGGCGGAGCATCGGAATCCCAATCGGCCCGGAATGACTTGATGGGCATACGAGCAGCTTGCTTGGAAAAACTAGGAGTTTGGTGGGTGTTCAATGGATAAAACCTGCACACGACCACCCGCCCATCACCGAGAGAAAAGCCTGAAAACTCGCCACTTTGATCGGTTCGCCCGCTAGGCTGTGCCCATGAGCGCGATTGATGGTCCCGATGTTTATGCAGGTCCGGCGGGCAAAGCCGAGATCTACCCCTATAGTGCAAATCTCACACTTTGGCAGCCCCCGGGACAACGGCCCGTCGTCTGGGTTTCCGAGCATGCCCTCTATCAGGAAGGCACCGCGATTCGCGGCGGAGTTCCCATCTGCTTTCCTTGGTTCGCGAAGGGCTTAAGCGCAGATCTCGTTCCTTCCCACGGTCTGGCGCGCCTGTCCACGTGGAAACGGGAGTCGGTGAGCGAGGATGGCGCGGCAGTCACAGCCGTATATTCACTCGATTCATCCGTCGCATTCGCAGCAGATCGCTTCCCTCACTCCTTTGCGGTTCGTTACACCATCCGCACGGGTTCCGCGCTCGAACTCAGCTACGCGGTCACCAATACCGGCACGTCGGACCTCACTTTCGAGGAGGCCCTGCACACTTATTTGGCGGTCTCGGACATTCATGACGTCACCGTCGAGGGCTTGGCCGGATGTACCTACCGTGACAACACCAATGGCAACGTCTGCACCCAAGAGGGAAATGTCCGTTTCTCCGGTGAGGTTGACCGCATCTACTCGACCGCGGACGCAATTCTGGTTGTGGACCCGGGATGGAGGCGAACCCTGCGCATCACCCGAACGAACTCGGCCTCGGCCATCGTGTGGAATCCTTGGAGCCAGCGTGCCGCCGAACTTCCCGACTTCGGCGACGACGAGTGGCGTGGCATGCTCTGCGTCGAAGGCGCCAATGTACGCGAGGCTGCGATCACCATCGCCCCCGGTGAGACCCACACCATGGGATACATGGTCGAGGTGATCGCCTGCTGATGGTGCCTCGGTGACGACGGCGTACGCCGTCGTCACAAAGGCACTGCAAAGGACGGGCATCGAACAACTTCGGTACCCGTCCTTTCACACGATCAGCTTTCCCCGCCGCGCAACTCCCTCATCCGAAGATGCGGATGACGACGGGTGTGCCACCAATCCACGAGTGTTTGCCCTCGCGCGTTCCCATGCTCAGGTTCCATGAACCGAAGTTCGTGGTGGAATCAACGTAGAGAGCAACGTGGGCACTGTTGGCCACGGCATTGTCCTTGGACCAGTAGAGGATGTCTCCGGGCTGTGCCTGACTGAACGGTATCTGGCGCCCCGCAGCAAGGACATCAGCAGGATATCCTCCGATGTTCACCCCATAGTTGCTGTACACGTAGCGAATCAGGCCGATGCAGTCCCATCCGGAGGGAGTCACTCCGCCCCACGAATACGGAGCCCCCGCATATTGCCGGGCGAACGCCAGTACGTCGGATCCCGTACCGTTTGAGCCCATCGGCGGTGCGGGATTCTCAGACGCACCGGCAGCAACTTCACGAACCACACCCAGAGTGTCGGCTTGGTCACCGTTCCAGTCGCCAACGATGGTGGCGTCACCACTCCTTCCGTAGGCGAGCGTCTTGTCCGCAACACCGCTGGTCAGAGAATTACGCACGTGGTACATGTTGTCCCGACGGACCGCGAAGGTGTCCTTGCCGTCACCATCCCAGTCCCCCACCAAAACCGTATCCTCAGGCTTGCCATAGGCAATGACCTTGTCAGCCTCGCCCCCGCTCATCGAATTGCGAATGAAGTACTGGTTGCCACGACGAACCGCCAGCGTGTCCTTGCCGTCACCATCCCAGTCCCCCACCAAAACCGTGTCCCCGGGTGTTCCATAAGCCAGAGTGAACTGCGGAGCTGCACTTGCCGGATTCCTGTCCGCGAACGCGAATCGGTTACCCTTTCGCACTGCGGCGCTGTCAATTCCATCGCCATCCCAGTCCCCCACCAGAACCTCATTGTTCGACTCGCCCCACTCGAACTCGATATTGGCCTTGCCCGTCCACTGATCGTTCAGATAGAGCTTGTTGTTGGTGCCTGCGGAGATCGAGAATGTCTCGAGTTTCGGGCTGCCTTCGAGCTGAAGCTGCGGATTGGTATCGGCATCGAATCCAAACACGGCGTGCGAGTTGTCCCCAAATATCTCCATCTCAGATGTGGGTTCTGGGGACGGAACCGCATCAGCCGGAGATTCATCACCACGAGCCGGGGTTTGCGGGACAGGCGTCGCGCTCTCCTCGACAGGAGTTGGCGTCTGTTCCGGGGGTGAAGGTGCGGTCTGGGTGGGCTCGGCTGTGGCGGAGGACTCGACCGTGGAGGAGGACTCAGGGGTGTCATCTGCCACCACTGGCAGAGCCAGTCCAAGAGGAAGAGTCAGGACCGCTACGCCTGCGGCAACCCGAAAAGAGCGCTTGTTGCGAGAGTGGGGCATGGGTCTTTCTTTCAGAGGCTTATTCAGAGACTTGCACTGGCCAGTTGCGCCAATCATGCGACGACAACTCGGCGAGTCAACAGCTACGCTACCGTCAATTATTACATTTCAGCTACAAAATGTGGGGAATTCCGTGTATGCACTGAAGGGGTTTAAATCGTATAAACACTCAAAATGGAGTGGAGGAACACCGTTTTTTCGCACCCGAGACAACGCGAATCCTTTTGACCGTAACGATTTCATAACGAACGTGAGTGGTGGAAAACTCCATTGCAGAGCGCCTCGATCTCCGGAATGATTCCAGTCACCATTGGGAGACGGTTCTCGCACGAAGAGGGGACAAAGGCAGTGGTGTTCGCGAAGAACAACGACTCCACCCCTGACCCGTATGGACGGTACCGCACAGAATCGGCGCGGCATCGTCGCGTCCTCACACAAAGACTTCTAGCCTTTGGACCATGAGTGAGGTCAAAGGTACTCCCCTCTCCGGGGATCGTATGAATACCCAGCCACGTACAATTCGCGGTTTGGATGGACTGAGGGCACTCGCCGTCCTCGCGGTGCTCATCTTTCATCTTCGCCCGGCCTCCCTCCCCGGTGGTTTCATCGGAGTGGACATCTTCTTCGTTGTCTCGGGCTTCCTCATCAGTACGCTACTCATCCGTGAGCTCATCGGAACACGAGGCCTCAACTTGCCACGTTTCTGGCTGCGGCGGGCACGGCGGCTCCTGCCCGCACTCGTGCTCGTCGTGTTGGTGTCGATCACCGGAGGTCTGATTCTTGGGAACGATCTGCTCGTTGGAATCGCTCGCCAGAGCATCGGGGCGCTGACGTTTTCCACCAACTGGGTTGAGATCGCAGCCGGAACATCCTATTTTGCTGGAACCTCACCCCAACTCTTCGCACATTTCTGGTCACTCGCCGTGGAGGAGCAGTTCTACCTGCTGTGGCCCGTGCTCTTCATGGCCCTGATGTTTGCTTGTCACACATGGAGTGGTCGGATCAAGATCGCCGTTGGTGCAGCGGTGGCCTCGGCCACCTTGATGGCGGTCCTCTTCACGCCCGGCAACGATGTCACCCGGGTCTACTACGGCACGGACACCCACGCTTTCGGGCTGCTCCTGGGCGTAGCGCTCGCATTCATATGGGCGGGAACACCCTGGCTGGAGACGTCCCTCTTCATCAGGATGAGCCCTTGTCTGGCCCCGGCGACGTTGCTGGGCATCATTGCACTCATGCGAACACTGGACGAGAATTCCTCTGTCACTTTCCGAGGCGGACTCTTTCTGGCCAGCCTACTGACCGCACTGCTGATTGCCTCGCTGCTTGCGCACAACCGTCTCGTCCTGGCAGTGGCCGAGTTCCATCCCATGGTCTGGTTGGGCAAACGCTCCTACGGTATCTACCTGTGGCATTGGCCCGTTCTCCTTCTTCTCACTGCACTCGCTCCGGCCGCCGCCGTGGATTCGGTGACCAACTGGGCGGTGAGGGGATTGGCCCTCGTCGTCACCCTGCTCGTTTCCGCATGGTCCTACCGTTATCTCGAGATGCCGGTTCGTACCCGGGGATTCAAGGTCTGCTGGCAGGAGGCAGTCCAAGCGGTGCGAGGGACGCAAAGACTGCCCAAGATTGCCCTCGCCGTGTCCTTCCTGTTGCTGGCGGGCACCGGTGTCGGCCTCGCCACCGCCCCCTCCAAGTCATCGGTCCAGGCTGCCATTGAGGATGGCCAACGCCGCCTGGGGGGAGACAACCCGCAGGATAATCCTTCCGATCCTGCTGGCCCGTCCGTCACGGACTTCTCCGTGCCCGGCGGGCGAGACATCTCAGGCTTCGGCGACTCCCTGCTGGTGACGAGCGCCGGCGGATTGAACAGCGCCTTTCCGGGTATCCACCTGGACGCCGTCTCCAACCGGCAATGGCGGCACGCGGAAGGAGTGGTGTCATCGGCTTTGGAAGCGGGAGCGGTTCGCCGCGCCGTGATCCTCGATTTCGGGACGAATGCGGGAATCCCGGATCCCGATGTGGTTCGTCACGTCCTGGACATGCTGGGGCCGGGACGCATGATCGTCGTCGTCAACTTGTACGGGACATCGACATTCATCGAACCCGCAAACCAAGAGTTGGCGGACATCGTGGCCGAATATCCCAACGCCATCATCGCGGATTGGTATTCTGCGGTCAGCACCCAGCCGGACATGCTTCAGCCCGATCAGACGCACCCGAACATTCCGGGGGCACAACTGTTCGCTGAAACCGTTCAAGGTGCATTCCAACAGCTTTCCGATCAGATCGCATCCCAGCAGAGTCGGGGATAGCGATACAAGGGCAAGGGAGAAGCCCGTGAGCGAACAAGACGGCAGTGCCACAGGGTCCGACGCAGCGGTGGCATCGACAGCGGATGGATCGCTCGGCACCGGCGACACTCCGGCACCGGTGAACTGGATCGTCTTCATCGGGGCGTCAATCGGAATCATTGCCATCGCGTTGTGGGCCATACTGGCCCCCGAGCAAGCCCAGCTCGTGCTGACCACGGTTGTGGCATGGATCTCGCACACCTTCGGATGGTTCTATGTTCTGCTCGCCGCATTAATCTTGGTATTCGTCATCTTTCTGGCGATGTCGCGCTACGGGCGCATCAGACTCGGGCCCGAGAACTCCCAACCCCAATTCTCAACGTTCACCTGGGCCTCCATGCTCTTTGCTGCGGGAATAGGCACCGACCTCATGTTCTTCGCGGTGGCCGAGCCCGTCACGCAGTACCTGCAGCCACCGAGCGGTCCCGGCGAGACAGTCGAGGCGGCACGCGAAGCGACGGCGTGGACCATCTTCCATTACGGTGTCTCCGGATGGGCGATGTACGCCCTCATGGGCATGGCAATGGGCTATTTCGCGTACCGGATGCGGCTCACTCTGGCCGTCCGTTCGGCACTCCGTCCCGTTTTCGGCAGACGAATCGACGGCGGACTGGGAGATGCGGTCGATCTGGCCGCGGTGCTGGGGACCATCTTCGGCGTCGCAACAACACTCGGCATCGGCGCCGTCATGATCAACGCCGGCTTGTCAGTCCTGTTCGGAGTCCCCCGTTCGATCGGAGTCCAACTCATCGTTGTGGTGATAGGTGTGGTGGCCGCCACTGTCTCGGCCGTCTCCGGGGTGGGAAAGGGCATTCGTCGACTATCGGAGATCAACGTCTTTCTGGTGATCGTTCTTGGACTGTGGGTTCTGTTGGCCGGCAAGACGCAGTACCTGATGGACGCCCTCATGCTCAACATTGGAGACTTCTTCCGTCTCTTTCCGGACATGGTGCTTCAAACTTTCGCATTTGAAGACACCGGAACGTGGATGTCCGACTGGACACTGTTCTTCTGGGCGTGGTGGATCGCCTGGGCTTCCTTCGTCGGGTTGTTTCTCGCGCGCATTTCGCGTGGACGAACGATCAGGGAGTTCGTCGGAGGCACGCTGATCATTCCGTTCGTCTACATCCTCATGTGGATCTCCATCTATGGGAATTCCGCCATTGACCTCATCCGAAGCGGCAACCACGAGTTCGGTCAGGACACTCTGGCAGATCCCGAAGGCGGTTTCTACGCATTGTTGCAGCAGTATCCGGGATTCGCCTTCATCGCAGGGTTGGCAACGCTGACCGCTCTGCTGTTCTATGTGACCTCCGCCGATTCTGCGGCTCTTGTCATGGCCAATCTGACCTCCAAGCTGCCCACCCCACGTCACGACGGCAGGCCGTTGCTACGGGTGTTCTGGGCCGCAGTGACAGGTTTGCTCACCGTGGCAATGCTTCTGGTGGGAGGAGTTGGGGCGCTGCAGAGCGCCACTGTCATCATGGGCCTTCCCTTTGGATTCGCGATGATTGCCGTGATGCTGGGGCTCCATCGGGCGTTGCGTGCAGAGATGATTGCTCCCCATCCCGCCCGGATTGGTTCGCTCGACCCCCGGCCACGGGAGGAATGGAAGACCAGATTGGCCCAGGCACTCACCTTTCCCGACGTCCCCTCCTCACTTCGATACGAAGAAGAAACCCTCCGTCCCGCCCTGCACACCATCGTCGAGGAGTTCGCGTGGCATGGAATCGATGCCGAGATTCAGGATTCCGTCGATGACGAAGGACAGCACATCATCGAACTGCTTGTGAACGACGACGACGTTCCGTTCCGATACCGGGTGCATCGTCGCGCCCTACCCCTGCCCGCCTTTGCCGGAGGAGCTGTCCACGGTGCCGAGGAGTACATTCGACTGGAGGTCCGCGATCCCACCGACGGACGCAACTACGACATCACGGGATACGGGCATGACGAACTGCTCGACGACGTTCTCGGCCAGTACGAGCGCCGCACACAGACTCGGGGACGCTCGTAGTTGCTCGCTCAGGCGACAAGACCGTTCTGGTAGGCCGCGATGACGAGCTGGGCCCGGTCACGGGCGTGCAGTTTTGCCAGCAGGTTGCCGATGTGGGTCTTGACAGTGGCCATGGAAATGAAGAGTTCCTTCGTGATCTCGGTATTGGAGCGTCCGCGCGCGATGAGAGTGAGGACCTCGATTTCGCGTCTGGTCAAGTTCCCGACGGCGTCGGGAATCTCGCAGGTTGGAGAGGTTCTGTCCAGAAAGCTGTTCACCATCTTCTCCAGAACTGGCGGAGCGTAGATTCTCTCGTCCCGATGCACGCGGCGAATACAGTCCAGAAGCACGTCGGGTGCGGCATCCTTGAGGAGGAATCCGCGAGCCCCCGCACGCAGGGCGGCCTCGATGTATTCGTCCAGCTCGAACATGGTCAGCACGAGCACGCGAGTATCCGCGAGCGCAGGATCGGCCGTGATGGCCGCCGTTGCCTCGATGCCGTTGAGGCCGGGCATGCGGATGTCCATCAAGACGATGTCCGGTCGCAGGTCGCGCGCTCGTGCCACTACCTGCTGTCCCGACTCCGCCTCCCCGACGACCCGAAGATCCTTTGTCGAGTTGATGATCGTGGCCAGACTCTTGCGCAGCAGTCCCTGATCCTCGGCGATCAGAACGGTAATGGCAGGGACATTCACGCATTCACCACCCGTTTCGTCGTTCACAGGTTTTCCTCCCCGGGGATGCGCGCGGTAAGGGCAAAACCCACCTCTCGCACCCCGGTTTCGACGCTGCCTCCGAGGACGGCGATCCTCTCACGCAGCCCGATGAGCCCGTATCCCGCGCCCGGGGCCGGGCGCCAACCGCCGCAGGAGCCGGCGTCAACGATCTCCACCCGAATCTCGCCTCGTACTCGCGCAATGGAGACATGCACCTTGGTGTTGCCAGCATGCTGGCTCACGTTCATGAGACCCTCACGCACAACCGCACATATGGCCAACTGGGCCCCCGCTGACAGATTGTCTATCTTGGCAATGTCCGCCGTAACCTGTTGTCCCCTGGCCTCGGCGTCGGCAAGTATCTCGGGCAACGAGTCCAGGTCCTCGACCGGTTGGAAATCGGCCGGATCACCCGCCGAATCGCGCAACAACCGCAGCATGCGCCGCAGTTCCAAAGTGGCCTGCCTGCTGACCTCTTCGATGTCCTCCAATGTCGAGAGGTAGCCCTCGACCGCGCCGGTCAGGCGCCCAGCCGCCGCACGCACCGTCACCGTGCCAAGCCCATGTGAGGCCAGATCATGAAGTTCTCTGGCGATGCGCATCCGTTCGGCCGCGACCGCTTGTGCGGCTGACCATTCCACCAGCTCGTTCTCGTAGGCGCGACGTTGCCGGCTCATCCGCCAGCCGGCCGCGATGATGACGAGCAGGGCCACCCCACCGATGATGATGACGATCACTCCCGCCGATTCGGCGTTCTCGTACCCCGTGACCAGCAGGAACAGCATGAGAATGACCAGTATCGTGGACGCTTTCATCCATGTTCGAGACCTCCACACGGGTCCGTCGTTCGTCAGCGCGGCACTTTCGTTCACCCCGCCAGTCTAGTGAGCACTTGGAATCCCTGCATCGGAGCAGGGTCTGAGTCAACGCGTGCACATCCGACCCGGGTCCGATCCGCCACGATACGTGGGCACCGCATGCTGTTGCACATGATCACCATTGAGAATCTGACCAAGAAACATGGGACACGGACAGTACTGAGCGAGATCAGTCTCCGGGCGCGACCGGGCAGGGTCACCGCATTTCTCGGGGCCAACGGCGCCGGGAAGTCCTCCACGTTGAGAATCCTGCTCGGAATTGATCATGCCACCTCCGGCAGCGCGCTGATTGACGGTGTTCCCTACTCGAAGCTGGGCTCCCCTCTTCTGCGGGTGGGATCCGTGCTGGACGGCTCCGGCGCTCATCACTCTCGCAGCGCCCGAAATCATCTGCGCTGGGTGGCACGTTCCAATGCAATCCCGCAGTCTCGGGTTGGCGAGGTTCTCGAAGAAGTGGGGCTGGAGGACTCCGCCACGATGAAGGTGGGCAACTACTCGCTGGGCATGGGCCAGCGCCTGGGGATCGCCACGGCGTTACTGGGCAAGCCCGACATCTTGATACTTGACGAACCGGTCAACGGTCTGGATCCCGATGGCATTCGCTGGTTGCGAGAGTTGCTGCGCCGGCACGCCAACGACGGCGGAACCGTTCTGTTGTCCAGCCATCTGATGGCCGAGGTGGCCGAGATCGCGGACGACGTCGTCGTCATCGCCAATGGCCGTACCAAAGCCTCCGGAACCCTCGCCGACGTCACGGCCGGGCACAAGGATCTCGAGTCTGCCTTCTTCCAGCTGGTCTCAAGGCAAGGAGAGGCACGATGATCTTGATCAACACGGTGGCCGGAGAATTCCGCAAGGCCCTCACACTGCCGGGAGTGTGGGCGGGACTGGGCGTCGGCATCTTCGTCAGTCTGGCAATCAGCCTTCTCAATGCCATGACCGTGCGCTCGGCAATCAACTCGGGTGACCTCTCGAGGGTTGCCGACACCTCCACATTCGAGACCGTCTTCGCCATCATGCCGCTGGGTACCGTCGGCGCGGTGATCATCGCCGTCATGATCATGGGCAGCGAGTACACGGCGGACACCGCGGAGTCTGGCGGTACCCGGCAGATCCTGACGACTCTGCGCGCGGTTCCCAGCCGCGGCACCCTGATGGCGGCTAAATCCATGGTCACAGTGGTCCTTGTAACCGTGATGGCCGCGGTCGCGTTGCCTCTGTGCTCGGCGGCAGCACATCTGGTGATCGCAGGTGCCGGGACCGAGACCGTGACCGTCGGCGAGGCTTTGACCCGATCAGTACAGGGAACCCTGTACTGGATACTCATGGGGTTGATCGCCTTGGCAATTTCCGCATTGACCCGCGGGGTGCTCATTCCGTTGGTCGTCCTCATTGTCAACAGCTCCCTTGTCTCCTTCACATATCTGCTGACGAAGGTCACCTCGCTCGCCAACTGGCTCCCCGACATGGCGGGGCGAAGTCTGTTCACCGGTGCTGGCCTGGGCCCGCACGAGGGACTGGATCCCCTACCCGGCGCGATCGTCATGGCAATGTGGACTATCGGACTGCTCGCTACGGCGACAGTGGTTTTCGTCAGAAGGGACGGATGAGCATGGGGCTCATGAAGAATGCCGTCGCAGCGGAGGTACGCAAGCTCCTCACGCTCCCCGCTGTGAGAGCGACGGCAGTGCTCACGGTGATGAGTGGGGCGGTCATCGCGGCGCTACTCGCCAACTCGTCTGCCGCTTCCACCCTCGAGACCGTTGCCCATGTGGTCCCATATCTACAGGTGGGACCCGTGATTCTCGGAACATTGGCCGTCACCCAGGAGTATGTGGGGCCGCAGATCTCGACGACCCTGCGGGCCACCCCGAACCGATTTCGTCTCGTCGTCGGCAAGACCGTGGCACTGTTCCTGATACAGACGGCACTCGCGGCGGCAACAATCATCTGCAGCTGGTGCGCGGTTGTCTCACTTGCGGGCACAAGCGCGTTCCCACCGAGTCAGACCGAGATCTGGAGCCTGACAGGAATCACCGTGTATCTCACGAGCGCCGGCATGATCGCCCATGGCATCGCGTTGCTGGCGCGCACTCTGGCCACCTCGCTCGTCGCGAGCTTGTCGCTTCTGGTGCTGGCGCCCCCGCTGCTTCTCGGCCTCACCAGATTTGCACATTGGCTACCGAGCGAAGCAGCCAGAGCCTTCTACATGGAAGAGAGCACGGCCGGCAGTCTTTTTCCGGAGACTGCCGCCCA
>WPCI01481259.1_pt1 | contig 22020 bp, 15 predicted proteins | sample 5399871 | NCBI WGS metagenome assembly WPCI01 (sample SAMN12869469, study PRJNA574797) | sludge metagenome | isolation source: wastewater treatment of pH7 | place: China:Beijing | collected 2019-05-20 | reverse complement strand
CGGTTTGGGCGGTTGGCAATTGCTGTCTGGACGTTGGCAAACCCCTCCGCGGATGTGTTCAGCACCACCTCACAGATGTTTTCATCCGGCTGCGAAAGCTCACCTTCGGGCATCATGCGCTGGATCAGGGCTTCCGCCATGCTTTGGGTACCCTCCACAAGGGCATTCCTGGCGTCATGAAGGCGGCTTTCCCTTTTTTCGGGGCTGTCGGCGCGGGCATTACTCGTGACGAACACAAGCCCAGCCAGCCGCTCCGGGTAGGCTTCTGCCAATGCCAGTGCGATATAGCCGCCCATCGAATGACCCGCGAGGGTGAATTGCTGGTGCCCAAGGCGGTCAGCCAGGTGTATCACATCAGCGGCAAATTGTTCCAAAGTACCATTCGCGTTCCCCAGAGGCGTTCGTCCGTGACCGCGCAGGTCAGGAAGAATGAATTGCGCCTGGTCTTCATAGTAATCCGCTACCTCGGTCCAGATGCTGTGGTCGAGTGCCAGCCCGTGCAAGAGGTAGATCGGTTTTCCGCTTCCGCGAATCTCATGATACAGCTCTAAATCATCAGGGTGTCCAACCATATTACACCTTCCTTTGAACACTTTCTCGCGCGAACGCGAGCGCATCTTCTGTGGAGTTGATCCTCCCCAAAACCTGTTGTTCGCGGATTTCTTCGAGCAATTCCCCAATTTTTGCGCCGGGTTTGATGCCCAGGTCCCGCTGCAAAAGGTTTCCATCCACTAACCGCCGTGGGTTGACTGTCTGGCTGTTTTCGTTGAACCAAATCCGAAAAACTTCTTCGCAGATTTGCGGCGAAAACTGAAGCAGCGGTGCGTTGGCTGTGGTTTCGCGCATGGCAAGCAAGGCGCTATCCAGCCCGTAGCCGCCAAATTCGCGGAAAAATCGATAGTAATCCAGCTTTCCAGGTTCTTGCCTCGATAGTTCCGCGAGCCGTAAAAAACCCCCAGAAACCGCCTTAAAATAGTTTTTTTCTTTAAAGCCAATCAGCAGCGCCTGAAAGATCTGTTCCGAAAAGAGATCCGGAATCAACCCCGCGCCAGTTAGGTTTTCGGTGTCAAACGTGGGATGCAGATGAAGCAGAATGGAGCAAAGCTGCAGCAGGTGACGCCGCTTCCGCCCTCCCTGCAAGCTATCCTGTAGAAGTGCGGAATACTCCTCAGGCGCTCTCAGGCTGGCTTTCGTGCCGCTTTGAGGTTCCGCCTGCCAGTGATCAGGCTTTTGTGAATATGGCAAAACCGGATCCACCCCAAAAATAAGCACTCGGAATTGGTCAAGCACGCCAAAATTGGCTGAAAGCTCAAGGGCAGCATCCAGGTTCGCCACCGCAAGGCATTTGAACAACTCATCGCGAATTCTTTCCCCCGAAACCGCGCCTAACCTCTTTATGGCTACGCGCATCGCTGCGGTTATTCCCGCTCCATAGCACAAATCATAGCTGCTGATCAGGCGCACACCACGCAATACCCTGATCGGGTCGGTGTTCAATGAATCCGGTCCGCAGAGCCGCAATTGCCGGGCTTTGAGGTCGGCTTCCCCCCCGAGCGGATCGATCAGGACTGTCGGCTGAGCCAGCTCAACCGCGATGGCATTGACCGTGAAGTCCCTCTGATGTAAGTCCTCCTGGAGGGTTTCGCCAATAAAAGAAGTGAAGTCGAGGATTTGCTCGTCTTCTTCTCCCTGCCGCAGGATTACCCGGGCGGACTGGCGGGCATCATCCAGCGTGTATACAGACCCATGCAAGCGACGACTGGCCGCCCTCGCCAGTTGGATGGAACCTTGAGCTTGAACAAAATCAAGATCCTTTGCCGGTCGGTTGAGCAGCAAATCGCGGACCGCCCCCCCAACCAGGTACACCGGCGTATCCGCGGACAACTCCCGGATGGTCTCCAGGAGCCGTCGGAGATCGTTATCCAGTTGGAGACTCATATTTTTCCAGGTTGACCGTCGCGATGAAAGGCAGGTTTCGATAATATTCGTCCATGTCGAGCCCGTAACCAAACACAAACTCGTTCTGGATTTTGAAACCACAATAACGAATCGGCACATCAACTTCACGCCGTTCAAATTTGTCCAGCAGTGTGCAAATAAACAGCGAAGCGGGTTCGCGGGTTTTCAGCATGTCAATCACCGAGGCAAGCGTATGCCCGCTGTCGATGATATCTTCAACGATGACAACATGCCTGCCTTTGATGTTGGTGTTGAGGTCAAGCGTAATCCGCACGTCGCCCTGGGATGACCGCGCGCCGGTTCCATAAGAAGAGACCGCCATGAATTCGATTGCCAGGGGCACATCGATATGGCGGATCAGGTCAGTCATAAACATGACCCCGCCTCGCAGGATGCAGATTACAAGCAGTTCCTTACCGGCATAGTCCCGGTTGATTTCCGCCGCAAGTTCGCGAATGCGGGATTGAAGCTTGTCTTCAGAGATGAGGATTTTGTCCAGGTATTCCTGGTAGGGCTGTGGCATGGATCACTACTCCTTTGGCACGCGGTGGCAGCGGCGGCAGCGGGCTTCGTACATCTCGGCTGCTCCAACCACCACAATCGGTTCATCATAACGCGCGGGCTTGCCCCCCACGAGCCGCTGGGTTCGGGTGGCGGGTTCGCCGCAAACCACGCAAATCGCGGTCAGTTTGTCGACCTTATCCGCCTTTGCGGTCATCACCGGCATACAGCCGAAAGGTTCCCCGCGAAAATCGGTGTCCAACCCGGTAACAATCACCCTCAAACCTTGGTCCGCAAGTTGGTTCACGACTTCCACGATACCGTCATCGAAGAATTGGGCTTCATCCACCCCAACAACTGTTGCCGCGGGATCAAGCTTCTCGAGCAGCTCTGCCGAACTGGCAACTGGGATAGCCTCATAATCCATCCCCGAATGAGATTTCACTTTAAAGAAGGCATACCGGTCATCAATCACCGGCTTAAACACTTGTACTTTCTGTCTGGCAATGCTTGCACGCCTTAAGCGGCGAATAAGTTCCTCTGTTTTCCCACAAAACATCGAGCCTGTGATGACTTCGACGATTCCGGCTGGTTGTGGCATGATGCCTCCTGTTACGGTTGATAAGAACAAACAAAAGTATAAAGCTTTATTGGTCGACTGGCAACGAAAAGAATAAAAAAGGCAGGTTTTTCAACCTGCCTGATTTACTGTATTGAGATACTGATTAAATCTCGATTTCCTCGGCTGCAGCCGGGAGTTGATATCCCATCTGGCGCAGGGTTTTCTTGAGATCGATCAGTGACTTGCGGCCGAAACCTTCGATTTCGAGCAGAGCTTTCTCGCCGCCCTCGAGCTTCGCGAGAACATCACCAACGGTTGTAACTTCGGCGCGATTCAGCGCGGCAACAGCCTTGGTGCCGAGGTTGAGCTCGGAAACCAGACGGCTGGGAGAAGTCTTTGCCTGAGAGGCAGATTTCTGCTCGGCGACATAGTCCTGGCGGACCTGGAGGCGCTTGTAGAAGCGATCAACCTGACCTTCGCGGTCGAGAATGCGAGCTTGCTGACCGGTGTAGAAAGGATGGCAATTCGAACAAACTTCAGTTCGGATTTCGGGCACGGTTGAACCAGTGGTCCATTCTGCGCCGCAAGAGGCACAGGAGACCTTCGCGTTCGGATAGTATTTGGGTTGAATCTTAGTTTTCATGCTTAATTGTTGCCTTTCGCGGGCTCCTCACGCTGTTCCACAACATGAACGCGCTTGCGTCCACCGGCGAGAGTTTCGTATTTAACGTAGCCTTCTGTAGTAGCAAAGAGTGTGTAATCGCGACCCTGACCCACGTTCCAGCCTGGATGCACTTTGGTGCCGTGCTGACGAACGAGGATATTGCCGCTGATGACATATTCTCCACCGAATTTCTTGATACCGAGGCGCTGCCCCTGGCTGTCACGACCATTGCGGGATGACCCGCCACCTTTTTTATGGGCCATTTCTCTACTCCATCACGATTGATTGAACCAGTAATCTGGTGTACTGTTGGCGATGACCAGCCTTGCGGCGGTAATCGATCTTTGGTTTGTACTTGAAGACCAAAATCTTCTTGCCCTTGTAGTGCTCTTTGACGGTTGTGGAAAGGCTGGCGCCCTTAACAAAGGGTGCGCCAACTGTAACCACGTCGCCATCTACGACCATGAGGACTTTATCCAGGGTAACTGCGTCGCCGACATTGGCGGTGAGAAGGTCGACAGTAATCGTCTTCCCTTCTTCGGCGCGGTATTGTTTACCGCCCGCTTCAATAATTGCATACTTCATATTCTCTCCAATCTTTACTTTACCGCTTGCTGAGCGTGTTACCGCGCAGGGACGGGAAAGTTGGTTTACATAATGAACCCCAGCCAACTCGCGCTGGGGCAACGAACGATTATTATAAAGCATGATTTAGGTGGTGTCAAACTTTTTTGGGTCAGTTTTGGGTCGATTTCGAAAATCCCTGCCTACCATACCCTGTTCGAGGGATCGACCAGTCTTGCATCTCCTATCCTCGGAGAAGTCCCGGAAACTATTTTATCATTGATGACACCATGGAACTCAAGTGGTGCATCCTTGGTAAAAATATCCATTGTGCCGCCTGTGCCCACCGTGCAAGGGACCTAGCCGAAGGCTTCATCTTTAATTTGCCACAACCGCTGGAGACCTAACGGTCAAAACCCGTACTCGGCGAGGACGCCGGTACGATCAAGATATATCCCCCGATCTTGCCGTCTGTGCCCACCATGAAATGGATGGGTAGTCTCCTGACCGAGCACACTCCTCCCTGTGATTGTGCCGGTCTCCTGACCGAGCACATGAACTAGCCGAAGGCTTCATCCTCTATTTGAACACCCACTTGAGACCTAACGGTCAAAACCCGTACTCGGCGAGGACGCCGGTACGATCTAACTCCCACCCCGATCGTGCAGCCTGTGCCCACCATGGATCTGAGGGGGATGACATATTCTCTGACTAACAACATTTGGGTAAATTTGGGTAAATTCGACCTTGACCTATTAGAAAAACTCATGTAGAATACCTAACTCGATGCCCCTATTGTCTAGTGGTTAGGACGCAGCCCTTTCAAGGCTAAAACCCGGGTTCGAATCCCGGTAGGGGCACCAAAAAAACTTCGCCAATCGCGAAGTTTTTTCTTTTTTTTACACCAGTTTACCCACAAATCCCGCTTGTTTCCCCATTCAGCCTTGCGCCGCGGTTACTTATATCGATCGCTTTCTGTAAAAAGCTTTTGCAGCATTTCCGCCCGTGCCTCAGAAGTCATCAAAGTCGGCGTCGACCAGTTAAAGAACTGCACGGTGATCAGCTCCACCCCAAGGTATCTGCCGTCATAAAAAACATGCCGGTCCAAAAATGCCTTGTTGCTGTCCTCAAACCAGCCGAGTTGGTCGAAAAAGAGGTTTCCAAGCCCATAATGGATAAAACTGTCACCATAAAACTCGTAAATATGCGGTTGGTGCGCCTGGCTCCCGCTTACGATTACTGCGCCAGCCTCTGCCACGCGGCGGGAATCTGCGATCATTTCTTCCGTTGGGTTCCAGCGGTAAATTTCCTGGTGCTGCAAGGTGAAGATCACCTGGTAGCCTTCTTCCCGCAGAGACTTGATCTGTTCCACCACTTCATCAAGGTCGCAGTGCAGCGCGCCAGGGTTGGTTTCGCTGGCTGTGGCATAGCCCGGAGCCTTGGCGTTGCAGCCCAAAAAGGCAATCTTGTTGCCGTTGTGGGTGATCTTCAAGGGCTGTTTGGCTTCGTCAAGGTTCATGCCCCCGCCGTAATACTTCCAGCCTTCTTCTTGATACATTTCCAGAGTGTGGACCATCGCCTCGGATCCATAATCGCTGAAGTGGTCTCCGGTGAGTTCCACCACGTCAGTGCCAATATCGCGCAGCAATTCCAAATATTTATCATCCGAACAGAACACCAGGTCTACTTCCTGCACCCACTGCGGCGAAGGGCAATCGGCAGCGAAAGGCACCTCGTTACTGACATGAGCAATGTCCGCTTCACGCATAAGCGGACCAATCGAAACCGCCGGCGAGAGCACTCCATTAAGCTCCATTTCCATTGCTGTACCGCGCGTCATTGCCGTTACACCGGTAAGGACCACCGTTGTGAGCAGGTCAGCCTGACGGTTTGAGGTCGGTATGGACACAATTTCATCGTTAGCAAGCTGGTATTCCGCGTCTGATATGGCACGGAGTCCTACCTGCCAACCTATCCGCACGGTTAGCAGGTAATTCTCGGCGCTGAAATCCTTATGAATCGGCGAGTTTCCATCCAGGCTAATAACCTTCCAACGGGGCTCAAGCAGCTCAAACGGCAGAATCGCCCAGGCGTTTTGATGCGACTGGCAGAAAGAGAGAAGGTTTTCTTCCGCCAAAAGTTGAACATCGCCCAGCGGATTCCCATAACGAGCTTTGAGGCTATCAAAGATTGCGGGGGGCATTACCAATGTCCTTGCGGGGAACATTGCGTTGGTCTGCCAAAAGGCAATCAGCGAATCACCTGAGACGTCATCAACCACCTCGGCAAAAGGTGCCGTCAACGCATAAGTCCAGGAAATAACCGGCTCCTCAGCCTCGATCGTCAGGCTTAGCAAAGCTTCTTCCTTAGCCGCAACGGTCGTGAGGGATGGCATCCCCCCAAGAGAGTTAAGAATTTCTTTCGGGAGCCGCGGATCAATCCAGATCAATGGCGATACAGGCTTGGAGGTCGGCACCGGCGTCTGAATCGCCGGGGCAGATGTTGGAACCTGCGTCGGCGCCGCGGTGGCTTCCGCAGTGGGAGTGTTGGAAAAAGAAGCCCTCATGCCGCCACAAGCAGATAGCAGCAAGTTCAGGCTGATAACCAGGGAGATGATAAAGAGAGTTTTTGTATTTTTCATTCCTAATGATCCGTAATCTGTAACCCTGGTGAATTGTACATCAAATCAAGTTCTCCTCAACCCAAACAAAAAAGCACCCCGCCAGAAGCCTGGCGGGGTGCTATCGAGGAAAAACAGTCTATCTACTCGCCAGAAAAAACCGTGGGTAAATAGAGTTTGTTAGACTGATTAGTGACCACGCACGTTTGCACGACAACGTCATCGATATACCAACCTTCAGCCGCGCCAGAAATACCACTGCCCAGGCGGAAGCGGAATTGGACAGACTTGCCCTTGTAAGGTGAAAGCTGGACAACAGTGCGGACCCATTCGTCCGTCCCGAAACACCAGGCTTGCCTGCCAGAGAGCGGGTTGTATTCTCCGGTTCTGACAGTGCCATTATACGCGTTGGTCAGCAGGTAAGATTTGGCTACCTGATTCCATGTGGCGCCGCCATCGATGCTGGCTTCCAGGATGGCACCGTCATTACACGCGCTTTGGCTGTCAAAAGTCCACCGATGCCAGAAAATTAAAGAAACCGGTTCTGTTGTATCAGGGACGTTAAAAACAGGTGAAATCAGCCGCTGGTCGGACTGCCCACCCGGAACGCTCGCCAAAACCGCTTGTGTCGGTGAATACGCCCTAACCGTCGACAATGTAAACTTGTAGAGATCGCCGGGGTTTTGCCAGCCGTCCAGTCCAGATTCAAAGTCTTCAATGAAGAGCTGCTGTTTAACTGTGCCCGCCCCACAATCACCCGGACCAGGGCTGGTTCGGAAACTGAACACCTGGGTTCCGATGACTTTTCCGCAGACGTTTTCGGCGTAAACCCGCCAGTAATACTGCGTGTCGGTCGCGAGGTTGGCAGTCAGCGTAAAGTTCGTGCCAACAATCCCGGAGCGATCGACAACCACCTTACTAAAACTGGCGTCGGTTGCCACCTGGAGTTGATACGTTTCGGTATTCGTCACCTCTGACCAGGTAAAGGTTGGTCGTGGGGAGATATCCTTGGACTTGTCAGCCGGTGTTTTAAGTTGGGTTCCTCCAGTGATTGGCGCAAAAACAGTGAGTTCAAGGTCAGCCGTATGGACCAGGGAACCGGAAGTACCGGTGATGGTCAGCTTCTTTGTGCCAGTCGTTGCAGTCCCGCTGCCGGTGATAGTGGCGGTAGTGGATCCGGGAGGGGTAACGGGGTTGGCGGCAAAGGTAGTGGTGAAGCCTGCAACACTCGAGGCGGACAGACTGACCGGAGATGAATAGCCATTCACAGAGGTCAGGTTGAGCGCGGCTTGGTTGGTGCCATTGTTACAGGTTTTGATCGTTGTTGGGTCAGCATTGATACGGAAATCCGGATACTTTGGCTTCATAACGATTTCCAGCGAGGGGTCGCCAAAAATATGGTATGTCTCGCGGTAATAGTTATCCAGGCTGGTGCTCGTGTTATCCACAGCTTGCAGACCATATTGCGTCATTTCAGCAACAGTCGGAACGGTGTCCAAAGTTGTGTCCGCGTATAGATGGTCGAAAATCGCCTTTTCGATCACCTCGTCTTCTGTCCAATAGGTGCTGTCGCTTGAGCCAAAGAAAGTCAACGCGCCGTTGGTGGGTTCAATCACCCAGGTGTCGCTGAAAGATTCGCCGGTGTTGAAATCGGCCGTAATGCAAGCATGCGAAGCCACGTAAGGGATCGCCACGCCGGTCATATTCCGGATGTCGGACTGGGTTACGCGCGGAGCGTCCCAAAATGTCGTCGCGCCGTGACCACTATAGATCAACATGACGCGGTTGTCGTTCATCGAAGCCACCGCGTTCGCGCCGGTGCCGCTATAAGTAATCGCGTAGACTTTGTCGCCACCTGGCTGCGGGTTGTTCGGGAAAATACCAGTATAGCCCAGAGGCAGTGTGTAGTGTTCAATCACATAGTTATGTGTTCTTTCAGCAACCTGATAATAGCCACCGTCATTGGAGGCAAGATATTCGATCTTCTTCACCCAGGCTTCATCGCCGGCAACCGCATTGTATGCCAGGAGTTTGCTAATCATGTCGCTAAGGTTAGCCACCGTGCGAACGGGGAAACGTCCGTAGAAGATATCGGGGACATACTCAGTTTCGTTGTCCATCGTGAAATATTGCAGGTCTGTGCGGTAACCGCTGGCAGTGCGCATAACATAGTTGGTCAGGTCAGCAGCATTACCAGGATAATAATCGCCCACCAGCAGCACATAATCGGGCGGATTTGCTCCCTGATACTGTGCCTTGATGTAATTCTTAATGGCAGTGGTTGTGTTACCGCCAACAGTAGTCAGGTTGACAACCCCCACCGAAAACCCCTGGCTTGTTTTTAGCGCAACCAAATCCGATAATCCAGACTCAAAGATGTCAGCCGTGATGATCAGGTAGCGTTCCGGGCTGTTCGGGATGGCAACAGGGCGTCCCTGGTTATAGTTCAGAACATTCGTCTGTAAAAGGCGGTTAAACGGAGCGGAATTGAGCCGATCAGCTTCCGAGTTTGTGAGCGCAATATCGCTCCCGCTCATTTTTAAGCGGAAATGCATCTCAGAAGAGACTTCCAGTTCGCCCAAAACGGCGTTATAACGCACCGGGCGGACCTCAACAACCACAATCCTATGCCCGCGCATAATGTAGTCATCCACAATCGCAAGTGATTCAGCTGGATAAAAACTGTTTCCGTAAAGGTCAGCCGAAGGAGCCGACGCGGGGGATGCGTCGCCGCATTTCGGATCGGATGGTTGGTTCGGAGCGATAGTGCCCTGAAGCCCAAGGCTTGCCATGGTGAAGGTTTTCGGATTGGACTCCAGCAGCTCAATGCTGACCTCTGCCCCAAGCGGGACTTCGACCATCTGCCGAAAAACCGGCAATGCTGGCGCGCCAATTTCTCCGGTGGTAACGTACCCTTCCCCGCCCAGAGTGAGAAAACTCTGTCCGTTGATGGTGGTTTCCCCGAAAACAGCGCCGGGCATTAACGCCCGAAGTTCGATGGATTCAGCGGAGGCGGAAAGAAGCATCGCCTCTGGCTCTCCGCCTTCGGTTTCGGAACCGAAAGCCAGCCACGAACCAATTCCTGCTTGGGCATTTGCCGGCTTTGCCAAAAAGCCGCCAACCAGGAGTGAAAGAGACAGACTGATAACAATCAGCTTTGAGAGGACCTTTGTTGTTTGGTTTTGCATTAAGCCTCCAGGTAAATTGAGTGCCTTTTTTGCACCCAACCCATTTTATCAGCATGATTATTTTTATGTGAATTTTTCCACAAGCAGCAAAAATGGCTCCAATCGCTAAAAAAGCTTTGGTCGGTTGAGCTAGCCAGATTTAAAAAGGCACCCCCACCAACCACTTTGAACAGTGCTGGGCGGGGGTTTTAGAGGAAATGACAAACAGTAAAGCCTTGCTTTATTGCGTCGCTTCGAAAATGCTCCTATCCGTAGATGGCATTTTCAGCGATGTAATCGATCACTGTCTGGTAAAGCACAATCTGTTTTAGGAAGGGAATTCCATAAATGGTTTCATAATTCGAATAGTCTTCAACATGCATGACATCTTTAAAATAAGCGGCAACATCTTCATCGGTCACGGTGACTTCCAGGTCTTCAGCAATCGCCTGGATGATCAGGCTGTTGTTAGCCTGTGTAACATTATCTTCCGCGTAAGCCGCCAATAAGGCATCTGTTGAATCGTAACCAACATAGGTCGCGAGGAAATCCTCAATGCTCACACCGTACATATCCGCGTAATCCTGGAAGTAAGAAAGAACGGATTTTCTCTGGTAATCAACCAAGGATTCCGGCGTATTTGCAACGGTTGAATTCTCAAAAAGGTAGCCCTGGATATAAGAGTACGTTGCTGATTTTCTAAGTTCTTCAGAAATCGCATTCTGCATTTCTTCAACAGTCGTCCACCCATGTTCCTCAGAAAGGTTTTCTGAAACAAACGCGTCGGTCAGCTCCGGACTGACGCTTTCTGTGATGTAGTTTATGGTCACATTGAATACCGCGTCTTTACCAGCCAGGTCCGGGTTGTTGGAATAAGGATCTGGGAATGTAACTTCAATGTCAAAGTTCTCACCAGGTGTATGGTCGATCAATTGTTCCAGAAAGTCATCGATATATGAGGTCACACCGATTGTGACAGTCGTCCCCGTACCATTCGTGCTTCCATTCTCAAACTCCACCCCATCCACGCTTCCCACATAGTCAATATTGATCGTATCGCCATCCGCGACAGGGCGATCTGTGGTTTGTTCCTCGGTGACAAATTCCGCCAACAGGTTTGTTATTTCTGCCTGAACATCTTCCTCAGCAACAACCTGGGTGTCCGCGGGAATGGTGATGTCCTTATACTCAGCAAGTTCGACAAAATCGAGTGCTGTGACTCCTTCCCAATAGCCGCTGTCGTCAATGCCATCGCTGTACGAAAACGCGTCAACCGTGCTGCCGTTAGAATCCTCTGAGTTAGAGGCGGCGGTTGGGCTTTCAGTAGTCTCAGGTGTTGCGGTACTTTCAGGGGTTATCTCCTGGACTTTACATCCAGTCAGAGTCAGGATCCCAATTACCAACAAAACGGCAATCCCCACGGTCAAACGCATTCGATTATTCATTTTCATATCTTTCTCCTGTCTGGACTAAATATACTCCCAATCTGATTTAGGAGTTCACCATTAAATGTATTTTGCCCCCGCTCAGTGGATTTTGGTTTAGTAATGGTATACATGTTTAATATTTGTTCGCCAGGCAGCCCGGAAAACAGGGTGGGAAAAGGCAAGTTTTCAACGCGGCGTGATAAACTTATGCAATGCTCGCACACGTATTCTCCTGTGCCGTAATTGGGCTTGATGGCGTCCTGATCGATATTGAAGTCGATTATGGGCAAGGAATGCCGCACATGGCAATTGTTGGGCTGCCGGATGAGGCGGTCAAAGAAAGCCGCGAGCGAGTTTACTCCGCAATCAAGAATGCCGACCTTGCATATCCCCGCCAACCCCTCACAGTCAACCTCGCGCCAGCCTCAGTCCGCAAAGAAGGTCCTTTTTTTGACCTCCCGATCGCAATTGGCGTTTTGATCACCGGCGAACAAATCACTCCAGAAAGCATTGAAGGGGCGTTGATCCTTGGTGAACTCTCGCTGGATGGCTCGGTAAGGCACGTTCGGGGCGTGTTGGCAGTTGCCGCGCAGGCGCGGAAGGAAGGCTACAGGCGGCTCTTCGTTCCGGCATGTGATGCCGCCGAAGCCGCGCTGATACCCGACATCCAGGTCTACCCCGTCAGCACCCTCAGACAACTTGTGGATCACCTGATCGGGGAGGAACAAATCCAACCGGAAACCCCGTTGGATTTCGCTCCTGGCGAAGATTTTCAGGTGGATACTGATTTCAGCGAAATTAAAGGACAGGAACATATCAAACGCGCGCTCGAAGTTGCCGCGGCGGGCGGCCACAACCTGTTAATGTCTGGACCTCCCGGCGCGGGCAAGACGCTCTTAGCCCGGGCGATTACCTCGATCCTGCCGAAGTTGAGCCTTGATGAAGCCCTGGAAGTGACCGGAATTTACTCCATCTGCGATATGCTGCCGGCTGGAACGCCCCTCGTGCAAACCCGCCCTTTCCGTGCCCCCCACCACACAATCAGCCACGCCGGCTTGGTCGGTGGAGGCAACATCCCCCACCCAGGTGAGATTTCCCTGGCGCATCGGGGAGTTCTGTTCCTTGATGAGCTGCCCGAATTTGGTCAACGCAGCCTCGAAGTGCTGCGCCAGCCCATAGAAGACAAAATCGTGACCATCAGCCGCGCAAACGGCTCGTTCACCTTCCCAGCCAATTTTATGCTGATCGGAGCGATGAACCCCTGCCCCTGCGGCTATTACGGCGACAAGTTGCGCGCCTGCACCTGTGCCCAGTCAGTGATCACCAACTATCAAAAACGCATCTCTGGACCGCTGTTGGATCGGATCGACATCCATCTGCAGGTCCCTCGGGTGGATTACCAGAAACTCAGCAGCCAACGGACCGGCGAACCTTCCAGCCAGATCAGAATGCGCGTTGAAGCCGCAAGGCAGCGCCAGCTTACCCGGTTCAGCGGAACGAAGTTAACTTCAAACACGGATATGACTCCCAAAGAAATCCGCACATACTGTCAGGTTACACCAGACGGAGAAGCCCTGATGAAGGCAGCCATGCGCCAGTTGAAATTGACCGCCCGTGGATATCACCGCGTTTTGAAACTCGCCAGAACCATCGCCGACCTCGCCGGCGACCCGGCAATTAAACCCGAACACCTCGCCGAAGCCCTCCAATACCGCCAGGCGGAAGAGGAATAATATTCATTTCTGGAGAGTCCATTTGCAAGTCTAACCCTCTATGGACGTATGCTGGCGTGTAACCACAGGGGGTTACCCCTACATCTGGTCATATGAGAGCAAAGGGGGCTGTGTCTGCCCTGAACTTGTAAACAATCATAATTGTCTCCCCAACAACATACATTGGTGTCACTGACCGAAAAAAATGAATCATTTTGTTGCTTTGCCCCTGCCGGGAATCGTGACCGTCCGGTTGGACTGAGATGGAGAGTAATAATAGTTTAAACAGGGAAATAGGGCATGACCCAGCCCCCCAGGAAAAAGCCAAGCAAATTGGCGATTAGGGCAAGCAAAACCGCTCTGCCACTCAGTTCAATCTCTCTAAACGCAAAGTAATATACTCCTGCTTCCACCAGTATTACGCTGACGATGTAAAAGACCAACATAAAGAAATCGCCCTTGACTTGGATCGGATGCACAAGCAAGCTGCTCACAATGCTATGGACGATCAGATTAAGGATGAAGAAGCCGATCCAACTCATTTTGTCGCGCATGCCGAACAGAAAAAAGACAGTCCCTTCCAGCACCAGGGTCAACATTACGCGACCCGCCACAGAAAGTGGCGCTCGCCAGCCCGGCTCACCATAGACCAGCGTGCCTTGCCTCAAATTCAGCGTCATCAGGCGCTTGTCTACTCGCATTTCAGGATCCCTTGAGATGGGCAGCTCGTAGGAGTATTGTGTGGATCGAACGATCAGTTTTGCGCCGATGAAGTCTTCGTCGAATCTGCCGGGCTGGCGCTGATAGTAATAATTGTAGTAAGTTTCCCAGTAACGCGAAGTACGTTCCATCTCAAAAGGTTCGGGCAGTTCGCTGTTTCTGAATTGAATGAATAGCTTGAGGTCTTTTGGCGCATTGACTACAAAAACCACAAGCCCCGGCGTTCGCAGCTCGTTCGCGGAAACTACTCCAATTGGAAGAAAGACGGTGATAGCAAGCGCCAAAATGCCAATCACCAGGTACCCTCTTCTCATCTTGCTCCTCATATTGGTTTTCATTATATTCGGAACCGCAAGTTCCACAAGAATGGCGCAGGCTGCTAGAAAAGAAAAGCCCTTCGAAGAGTGAAGGGCTTTTCACAACAAATCGACGATTAACTGTGTTTGGCTTCGAAATCCTTCAGGAAATCGACCAAAGCATCCACGCCTTCCTTGGGCATGGCATTGTAAATTGAGGCACGCAGACCGCCAACCGATTTGTGACCCTTAAGGTTATCAAACCCAGCAGCCTTCGTGGCAGCCACAACCTCAGCATCCAGCTCGGCGCTTTCGGTCACGAAAGGAATATTCATGAGTGACCGGTCTTCTCTCACGACGGTGCCCTTGAACATTTTGCTGTTGTCGAGGAAGTCATACAGAGGCTGAGCTTTCGCGATATTAATCTGATTCATGGCTTCCAGACCGCCCAGTTTCTTGAGGTATTTGAAAACCTTTCCGCAGACGTAGATCGCCCAGCAGTTCGGCGTGTTGTACATGGAGCCGTTCGCTTCGTGAATATCGTAACGTAAATAGGTGGGGATTTTCTCGTCGAGATCGGAGCGGATCAGGTCTTCGCGGATAATGGTGATTACCAATCCGGCAGGACCAACATTCTTCTGCACTCCGCCATAAATCAGCCCGTAATCGCTGACATTGACAGGTTTGGAGAGGAACATCGAGGATTGATCCGAAACCAGGATTTTTCCCTTGGTGTTGGGGAGTTTTTGGTAGGTTGTGCCGTGGATGGTTTCATTTTCGCAAATGTAAACATAATCGGCATCTTCTGAAATTGGCAGATCCGAAACGTCCGGAATGTAGCTGTAATTCTTGTCTTTGCTGGAAGCAACCAGATTGATTTTGCCGAATTTTTTCGCTTCAGCATAGGCTTTGTTGGACCAGTTGCCGGTGACGATGTAATCCGCGACGCCGTTTTTCATCAGGTTGAGCGGAATCATGGCAAATTGCAGCGTGGCGCCGCCTTGAATGAAAAGAACTTTGTAATTGGAGGGGATGTTCATCAGCTCGCGCAGGTCAGCTTCGGCTTCATCAATGATGCCTTGGAAAACCTTGCTGCGATGGCTCATTTCCATCACGTTCATGCCTGAACCCTTATAGTTCATAAACTCATCGCGGATTTCTTCCAGGACGGGTTCGGGTAAAGTGCTTGGCCCAGCTGAGAAATTATAGATACGGTCGTACTTCATATTAAAAGCTCTCTCCTTTTTAGGTCGTATTCCGTTAGTGATCTGCTTAGCACAAAACTTACATTAACTCCTCACGGAGTCGGTAATTTATCTGTTCAAATCTTAACCGCCAAACGAGGAAAGGTCAAGCACTTTTGCCGTGACTGGGACCAAAAAGCAAGTAATCCCTGGAGGTTTTATAATAGGAGCATGGCAAAAACAGTCAAAGGGCGACAACAAGTTTGGGAACTGCTCGAAACTGTCGGCAGAGGTGACGCCGGCGAGGTCATGCGCGTGAAGGCGCAGCCTGGCAAAGAGCAAGGTGTCATGAAACGCCCGGTCCAAAACGTCTCGGGAGGCACAATCGTGCGCCAGGCAAGGCAGATCGAGAATGAGGGCAGGGTGTTGGCACTGTTGGACGGCATGGACGTGGACCGGAACGGTCGAAAGGCTCACACGCCCCTGCTCATGGACCAAAGCATCGAAGGCACATCCTCATCAGCCAACCTGTTCATCATCAGCGAGGAGGTTCCGGGCGTCTCAGTCTCAGACCTGCTCCGGCGCAGGATGCAGGGAGGTTCGCCAATCTCTCAGGTTATCGTCCTGAAGGTCCTGGCAGCGGCTTTCCAATTGCTGCAAAAGGTTCACGAAAAAGGTGTCGTCTGGAATGATGTCAAGATGGACCACATTTTCTGGGATGCCGAAAACAACACCCTCTCCTTCATCGACTGGGGCAACAGCCTTGACCTAAAAACCGAGCCGTCGGAAGATAACGTAAGCCCCATGATGGACTATCGTCAACTGTTGGAAGAAGGTCGCACGCTGATGGAGCAGACCGCCCCCGAGCTAATCGGCGACACAGGCTGGCCTATGAGCGCGAGCAACCTCAAACCACAGGATATAGCCCACCTTCAAATGCGGGTGGAATACATGGAAACCTACCTTTCGATGCGTATCATCGAATACAAACTTCTCTACAGCCGCTACCTGAAGAGTTTGGATTCGCTGGATGGCTTGAGGCAAACCCTGGACCTGACCCATGCCCTTTTGCATCTCGGGGTGGAAGTGGAAACCGCCGATTTGCTTTCCGCCTGCCAGAACTACCTGTTGGGCTTGTTGGACCGCGGGGAGGATGCCGAAGCGCGGCAAGCCTACCAGATGATTGAAGCGGAACTGCGAGATAACCTCACTCCGAGCTGGCAACTGGCTGGGTACCTGCTCGCTCAATTTGAAGCAAGCGATCCGCAAATGATGGCAAAGCTGCTCCACGCTGTGTTTGAGAACAATTGGGTCGATGCCACCTGGATTTACCAGGAGAGCTTCCTGAGGCGCCAAGCAGTCCCATTTACCGATTCCGTCATCAATTCTATGCGCAGTTTGCAACTTAATTTAAAGCCTTATGCGCTAATTTACTCCGACATCGGATCTTTACGCCAGCAAACAGAGCGTTGGCTTGAAACAGCCATCCAGAAGAATCTCGACTCTGAGTCCATCACCACCCTCAAGAATCTGACCATCCGCGTCAGCCAAATTCAGGAAAACTGGGGGGTGCTCCAGCCTGGCGAAAAACTGGGAGATAAGTTCCTCCTGTTGCGCCAGACTTTGGAACACTACGCCGCCCTCCAATTGCGCCCCGTTACCGACCTGCAAACCTCCCTCCTCGCGGCAATGTCGCGAATCCGGGATATTTACCGCGCCTGGGCATCAAGCGATTTAGCCGCTGCCCGCAAGCAAACCAGGGAGCTGTTTCTGATTGAGCCCAGCCTTGGTTACCTGCCGGAGCTCGAAGCCGACTTCGCCAAAATGATCGACTGGTTGGAAATGCTGCACGAAGGTCCCGCCCAACAGAAGCCGGTCAACAGGTTCTCCGAGGAGTTACTTGCATCGCTTCCGCCCATCGCTTCGCGGCTTGGCGAAGCGCCCTGGCTCACCTTACTGCTACATGCCTTGCAAGTTATGAAAGACGCTCAAGCCATTGAGAACCTGCGCGAAGAAGCCCGCCTGGGTCAGTGGCCTCTGAAGTGGATGGACCTTCAGTCTCTCCACCTGGACATCGCCAAATCAGTTCGGGAAACAATCCGATTGGATGCCCCACAAAAAGCCAGTCTTGATGAATTCCATCACGCGTTACGGGCATCAGTAATGCCCAGCCTGGCTTTACACAAAATTCGCCAGTATCTGCCGGCGTTCCACCAGGCATATGCGGAGCTGGCTGCTGCTTTTGCCGCGCTTTTCTCGCAGCTCCATGGTGAGCTTCCCCTGCCAGAAGTAGGACTATTCCCGTTGGAAGATCAGGCGCAGGTTTCGCAGGTGCTCAAGGTTCTAACCGCCGTTCGCGCTTGGAAGGACCACATTCGGTCCGGAGACCCTGCGAAATTTGCCTTTCCGGCAGAATTAACCCGCGCCTGGCAAATCCCGGCTGAAATCCAAAACGAGGATCAAGTGTGGCGCAGCCAGATCCTGCCCAAGCTGACTGAGATAAAACAAAAACGCTGGGAAGATTTTCCGGTGGACCTCCCTGCCGCCAGCTCCACCGACCTGCTGGATGTTTCACGCTCGGCGTTGGCGAGGCTTCAAGCCGGCTGGAAACGAATCCCCGAGCAGGGGCTTTACCCGGAGCTGATCCAGGAAATGATCTACCAAACCGACACAGCCCAGGCTAATTTTTTCCAATACTGGGCGGCTCAACAGCAGGGCAAAAGCGTGGTGTCCCGTTGGCTATGCGAAAATTATAAGGCGAATTTCAGCGAGATCAACCAAAGTTTGCTCCAAATTGCCAGAAAGCTGCGTAACGTCGCGCTGGCTCACAGCGTCATCAACCACCCCGAGATGGCGAGCACGCGAACAGCCATGAACAGCGCCGGCGACCTGATGTTCACCCTTGTGCAACTCGATGAGCATATTATGCCGCGTTCACGCAAACCTTCTGTTTTCCGCGGTTGGCAGAACCAATATCTTGAGCTGCTCAAACAAGGCGACCGCCGCGGCATCGTTGAAAGCATCCAAACCATCGAATCGATCCATCCCCTCTTGCCCTGGTTTGATGAGCTTGTGCGGAGGGATGCCGATTACTTCGATTTGCCCAAAAGCTATCAATGGTAAAATAGCCAATTATGCGTGAAGCTATTCTCGACTCACAAAGCGGTTTGTACCTGGCGGAACCGCTTGACACTTGGTTAACAGCCGCCCAACAGGATTTTGCTATCCCTGAGGCGGGTGGCTCAAGCGCCCGGGTTTTCTTGTTGAAAAACGCGCTGGGAAAAACCGGCTTCGGTCCCGACCCCGCCTTCAAGGTGATGCGCCACGACAAAATTGCCTACGCGAAGCCGCTCTTCCTGGAAGAATTCAACATCCTCGCCGGTCTGCATAGCCTCGAGGGGCTAACCCCGATGCTCCAGGCTGGATATCTGAAACCCGCGCCGGGAACCGTCTGGCCCCCCGAAGTTGCCCCCCTTTCAAAGGTTTTGGAAAAACAAGGCGAAGCATCTTCGATCCGCGGCACACTTGCACTCTTTGATCTGGATGAAATCCAGGACGTAATTGACCAATACGAGGAACGCCTGCAGGACGGCTGGCTGGCGTTTCTGATCCTTGAACGCCGCTGGGAAGATAACCTCTACCTGCTCTGCGATGCCGGCTACACCCGCGGAAATTTCGTCCGCAACCTCAGCATGAAGCAGGTGCTCGACATCTCCGTGCAGATTTGTGGATTGCTTGAACAAGCCCACGCCAAAGGCGCAATCTACCTCGACCATAAGCTGCTCCATTATTACTGGAACGAATACCGGCAAAAAGTAATCATGCTCGACTGGAACATTGGGCATTGGCTGCCTGAAACTTTCTCTCCTGAGGTACAGCACTCAGACATGGTCCAGTTCAGTTCGCGTGCTCTCCACCATATCTTCACGGGTCGGCAGGCTCCGGGTTCGGTAGCGGTAGGTCCAAACCGACCTGAAGACATCGCCAATTCCCCCTCCCGCTACAAAGCATCGTATTCGTTCGATGTCCAGAATCGACTCAACTCTGAAGAAATGAGCTTTCTTGAAAGCGCCCTGGATGGACGTTTTCAGACCCCCACAGAAATGAAAGATAAGCTCACATACCTATATAATAAAAGGCAATAGCCTTAGGCTATGCTTTAACCTGAAAGGACCTCAATGATTAACGATCTCATTGAAAAAGCACTCAGTGTGCTCTCGAACCCTTCACCAAGCGATGACGCTCTTTCTCAGGTGGAAAGTGAACTTTCCACCCTCCTTGAAGCCCACGCGACCAATCGCCTGGGCGAAAGCATCAGCGTTGATGAGCTGGAGGAAGCCAACCGGTTGTTGCGCGAGATTCGGCGCGAAAAGTCTCGCCGGAATGCCGGTCAGCCAGCGCCTGCCAGCAGCGAACCCGCCCGCCCGAGCGGCGAGCCCGCTGCCACGCCCTCGCCACCCGAAGCCTCCACTGCCCCCTCTGGCGTATCGATTTTCGACGCGCCAACCCCTCGTCAAACGGCGAACACCTCGGATACTCCTCTTACCCGGACCAATCTGGGTGCTGAATTAAACTCCGGCATCGATAGCGACCCCCTCAGACGCTTCTTCCAATCCGCGCACGATCCTGAAGCCGAACGGATGATGGATGAAGCTGAGGAAGCTTTTTACAAGGGCAATTACCAGGTAGCAATTCCGCTGTATGAAAAAGTCATCCAGATGGAACCCGGCTGGACACGTGCTCAGGAACACCACAGCGAAGCCGAAGAGTACCTTCGTTCGGGCAACATCCCTTCGGTTGCCCTCCCCCCCGAAGCCGGCAAAGCATACGGAAAAGCCCAAAGCGCCGCCCGTGTATTTCGCTACAAAGTCGCGCTCGATTACCTTGATGAAGCCTTTGACCACCTGCAGGATGCCGGTGTCAAACGCTGGCGCGAAGGCGAGGAGCTGCGCCACGATCTCGAAAACCAAATGCAAGCCTATGATGTTTACAACGAAGGCTTGAGCTTGCTCACCCAAGGGGAGCTTGTTGGCGCGCTTGGCAAGATCCAAACCGCCGCAAGCGCGGTTGCCATCCCTGAATATATCGATAAGGCAAATGAAGTCCGCCAGGACATCAGCCTGCTGAACGACGTAAGCGATACGGTCAGCCTAAGCGGCAAGATCCCACCGGCAAAACTGGCGGATGCCATGACGAAGCTGGAACGGATCCGCATGAAGTACGGTGAAGTCAGCCAGTTTAGCCGTTTGCGCAACCGGCTCGACCTGTTGATCCCCGCAACCATCCAAAACCTGCTCGAAAACACACAGCGCCTCAAACAGGAAGCTGCCGAAGCCCCAACTGCCGCCCTCGCGCGTCAGAAGGTGGATGGAGCCCGCTCGAACCTGGACCTCTTGCGCCAACTGGATGCCTACGACTCCCAGAGTCTCTCGCTTGAGAACGAGATCAGCACACTCGAGACGGAAATCCATGCCAACGAAGACGCCATGCTGAGGGCGGAAGAAGCCATGAAGACTGGCAACAAATTCTTTGCCCTCGACGCTCTAAAAATCAGCGCGAAACCTCGCAGACGATTCCCCCAGGATCCAAAAATCCTCGAGTTAAAACGCTCCTTCCTTCCAACTTACATCATCGGCAGCCTGTCGGCCTTGTTGGCTCTCGTCGTCATCGGCTTGCTGATCTCAGTAGCCGCGCGAGGCATATCCAACTCAATCCAGGCGCGGAACCTCGCCCGTACGCCAACCGTCACGCCAACCGCCACCATCACGTTGACACCCACAATCACCCCCACGCCGACCATCACCCCCACCGCGACGCCGGATTACTCCCCAACGCCGACCTACACGATCACCCCAACTCCGGTTGTGGTGGTTCAGACCCTGCGGGAAGTTTGGGTTCGAAGCGACTGTTATGACAATTTCCGTGCAAGCGGCAGCGTCCCCTCTGGAACCACACTAACCCTGCTGCCTATGGCAGAACGGCGCTTTGACACCTTCAATCGGGAATGTGTGCTGGTTGAGTTCCGCAGTGGTGATTATGCCATCCTCGGCTATGTGTTAATGGCGGACGTCACGACCGTTTCACCTTAAGCAAAACAGGAACAGCTATAACGCTCTCCGTCAAAAGCGGCGGAGAGCGTTTATAATCACTGTTTACATTGGAGAGGCGATGGAAACGCTTGAGGAAAAGTTTCAACAGAGTTTAGACTGGATTTATAGCTGGGTTGACTTCAGCATGAAGCGGCACGTAGATGACACGCATCGCTTTTTCAAGCTCGACCGCATGCATAAACTGATGGAGCTGCTCGGCAACCCGCATGAGAGCTTTCCGTCTGTCCATGTCGCCGGCACCAAAGGCAAGGGATCAACATCCTCGTTTATTGCCTCAGCCCTACAAGCTGCCGGCTACAAAGTTGGCTTGTACACTTCTCCTCACCTCGTGGAATTCCAGGAACGCATCATCATCAATGGCGAGTGGATCAGCAAGCAAGATCTCGTGGAACTGACGGATGAACTGCGCCCTCTGACCGAAATCGTCAAAGACACCACCACCTTCGAGCTCACCACCGCTCTGGCTTTTCTGTACTTTCGCAAGCGAAAGGTTGATGTGGCGGTCTTGGAAGTGGGGCTTGGCGGCAGATTGGA
>WPCI01190892.1_pt1 | contig 22025 bp, 17 predicted proteins | sample 5399871 | NCBI WGS metagenome assembly WPCI01 (sample SAMN12869469, study PRJNA574797) | sludge metagenome | isolation source: wastewater treatment of pH7 | place: China:Beijing | collected 2019-05-20 | reverse complement strand
AAATAAAAGCAGAAAGTGAGTAAGCAGGAAAGAAATAAAGTGATGAGAAAGCTTTAATAAACAGAAAACAGGGGAATGATCAGAGGATAATCACTCTACTCCTGTTTCCAACACTCAGTTCTATTTCTTCGTTCAGCCCGTACCTGGCATAAGCATCGATGATCTGGATTTCGGAATCTATGTCAAGGTCTTCTATCACATATGCCTGTTCTCCCCAGAGTGTCAGTCGGATGCTGCCTGTATCGTCTTTAAGCTGGAGATTTGCAACAACATTTTCGGTTCCGTCTTCTTTTTCAAATTCTCTGAGCTCTCCAATCTCGGCAACTTTTCCCTGTATAGAATAACTTTCTCCGGGGATGATATCGGCTATATCGGTAAATTTTTCCCTGTATTCGACCTTCTTTTCGCTTCTCTGAATTATTCCTCTGGCTCCCAGGTTGAGTTCAACCTGCTGGCTGAAAGTATTTTCCCGCGAATAAGCGTTAAGGACTTCAACTGTTTCATCAAAGTCAATTTCTTCAAGAATATCAGTTTTTTCATCCCATAGCGTCAGTCTTATTTTGCCTGTAGAATCGCCCAGAAGGACATTTCCTACTCTCCCAGTGGATCCATCTTTTTTCTCGAAAGTCCTGACTTCCGAGATATCAAGGATCCTTCCTGAGATATTTATATTATTCATATCAGCTTTTATATCATCAATAGGAGTAAATTCTTCTTCGTATTCAATTTTCTTTTCACTTTTCCTGATTATACTCCTGTTTCCTACCTGCAACTCTACTTTCTGGCTAAAGGCATTTTCGCGGGCATAAGCATTAATCAGCTCTATACTATCCCCATATTCAACCTGGCTTAAAAAATCAGTTTTGTCATCCCAGAGTGTTACCCTGAGCGTACCTGTTTCGTCTCCCAGCATCAGGTTTCCTACCCTCCCGCTGTTCCCGTCTTTTCTCTGGAATGTCCTGATCTCGGAGACTTCCAGTACCTTTCCGTTAAGGTTGATGTCTCCCATGCCATCCTTTATATCCTTTATTTTATAACTATTTGAAACAACATCGATCTCTTCCTCACTTTCTGTCAGGACTCCATTGTTACCAATATTAACTTCCACTCCGGAATATCCCTGCTTTGCGAATCCACTGACCTGAACGGATTGCCCTGCCTTTATTTTTCCCATTTTAATAAGGTCTGCCATATTGTCCCACAGGGTTAACTTTACTTTTCCGGTCTCATCCCCAACAATAAGGTTTCCTACCCTTCCTATAGTCCCGTCATTCCTTGTGAATTCTTTGGTATCGAAAACAGAAATAATTCTTGCAATAAAGTTAACAGGTCCGCTTTCGGGGGTAATGTTTTCTATCTTTATGCTATCTCTGCCTGCATCCGAGAATCCCAGCTCATTGGCTACCAGCATGGCAGCCATTGTCTCATCACAGAGCCCTCCCATATTCTCTACTTTTTCCTGTATGCGCTGCAGGAAATCCTCTTTACTTATGACGTGGCTGAGCTTCTTATAAATAGTTTCAATATCGGTCATGTTGCTCCCTTAAATCGTTAGTGCTTACTGCAATTACTGGTGTCTTACTTGCAATTACTGGTGTACTTCTGGTAGTACTTTTATTCAATATATGTGTCTACCCTAAAATCAGGTGTTTATCCCTGATAGAGTGTTAATGTGAGCTTTATTTATTGTGTGATTTATTAGATGTGAGTTTTAAGTTCAATTAGATGTGAGTTTTAGTTCAATTAGATGTGAGTTTTAGTTCAAGATGCAGAATTTTTGAATATATGAAGCTTTCTGGAAGTTCAATATATTCCAGGTCAGGATTGATATAAAAATTCAATCGGATATATTCAAATTTAAGTTAAAATATTTCTCAATCTCATGGTGAGAATAACAGATTCTATACGTCCACAGATTCTATACGTCCTTTCACTAATGCATAATAAGAATATCCCTGAAAATTAAATTATATGGTAAGTCCACTTTTCGATTATTTCTAAAGTTCAACACTTTTTAAAGATCCCTTGATACGGTATGTAAGGCGTCTTACTAAAGATTACCGTAAGCAGGGTGAAAGTATTCTGTATGTGAAATGAAAATACTAATTTCGGGAAGCATTTTTGAGTGTTGTATGGTTTATGCCAGTGCTTTATACCGGTACTTTTATAGTAGATTTATAGTATAATCTGTTTGATAAGGTTGAATATCTCAAGTTCTTTTCAAAAACCAGTTTTAAGAAATAAAGTTAATTAAAACAAAACCTTATTTATGGTAAAGTTTCATTATGTACGTGATATCATGATTCGAAAATGCACTGATCACGGCTATTTTAGAGGAGGCAGCTGTCAGCAGTGTAAACGCCCTGGAAGATACGTGCTTGACGATGGCAGAGAAGAAAAGCTTGGAAGGTTTGTATCGGGAACTCTCCGTCATTTTCCGGCATCTGCAGGAGTTAAAATGGATAAGTACGGCTGGATAGACCTTAATGCTTTCTGCGAGGTTATGAAAAAGCGTTATAACTGGATGAGAAAAGAATATCTTTATGCCCTTGTCGAGTCTGATGAAAAAGGAAGATATCAGATCAGCGGGCCCATGATTAGAGCGCGTTACGGACATTCAGTCAACGTTGACCTTGACTACGACGAAAGTGATACTCCTTACGTTTACTATGGTGCAAGCCCTGAAGAAGTCGATGTCCTTCTTGAGAATGGAATTTTCCCTATTAAACAGCGTTATGTGCATCTCAGTACCACATACGAAAAGGCAGCCGAAGTTGCCCTTATTCACACTGAAAGTCCTGTGATTCTGCAGGTTGATGCCTTCAGAGCTCAGGAAGACGGAATTTCCCTGAAGCTTGCAACGGATTATATAGTACTTGCAGAAAAAATACCTCCTGATTACCTGTTTGTACTTGAGGACTAATCTCTTCTTACTGTTTTACTTTTAGTATTATTTTTCTATCCTTTACATTTTCTTTGTATTTCAGTATTATTTTTTCTGCTTTTTTCTTTACAGTTTCTTTGCTTTTTATCTTTATCAGCCTACAGATACTTCAAAAAGGCCTTCCTTTTCCTTTATTTTGAACTTCACATCCAGAAACTGTTCTGTCACCCAGATATTAGTCGCAGCATGCAGGGTCAGCTCACGGACAGTAAAGGAACTGTTGCCAGCAAGTGCCATATAGGGAATTAACTGGTCTGCCAGATGAATGTCCACAGCAGCTCCTGCCCTGAGTTCTTTAATAACTTCTTCCGCAGCTTGCCTGCCTACTTTTTCAGCAGGCAGCCCCTTTTTTCCAAGGGCACTTCCCCCGCAATAGCCCTTCCAGAGAGTTATTCCGCTTCCTGTGGAGAAAAATTCGGAGGAACTGACATCTATCCGGGCATCATATCCGGCTTCAAGAAACAGGGACCTTGCAGATTCAGCCTGGCGGGCCGGTACATGTGCAGGAAGGTTAGATGCGTGTGAAACTCCAATAATTTCTTCCATCATGCTTTTTTCTCCCTTCAAACCTTCTCCCACCGGGTTACTTTCTGTTTTTTTATTTCCTTCAGTTTTCCTGAAATGAAAACCATGAAGTTTACAGGGCTCAAAAACAGCTGAAACACTTCCTCCGCCTCTCGGATAGTAGCCGCGCTCTTTCAGGGTTACGCTGCCCGCATATCCAAATTGTTCAAGTGCCCTGAGGGTTACATGCTTCAGGTAGTCGATTGTCGGAGACCATGCAACGTCAGTCCCGCCTCTGATTGTTAACTCTACCTTTTCTTCTACAAAAGGCAGGGCTGGCATAATGCATTGCAAAAGCAAGGTTATGCTCCCCGCGGTCCCGATATCAATATTATACTTTCCCCCCTTTATTTCCACTGGAGCAAAAAATAATTCCGAGGAGCCCTGAGAAAGCCCTGAAACCCGTGCCCCACAAATCTTTGCTGCAGTTTCCAGAGCTTTAAGGTGCTGCTGTTTCAGGCCCGGATTTGGCCTGTTTTTTCTTATATTCGTAACTTTTATTTCTTCCCCTGTAACTGCAGAAAGGGCAACAGCAGTTCTGACTAACTGCCCTCCTCCTTCCCCGTAAGAACCGTCTATTTCTATCATTTTCCACTCCCGTTTATTTCACTTAACTTTTCATTCGGCTCCTAATTTAGCTCCTAATTCAGCTTCTAATTCAGCCTTTTTTTAGTTTTCATTCAATATTTTTCCTTTTTATCCAGATTTCATTCATTTGCCTTAATTTTGCTATTTAACCTCATATCCAGCCTGATTACTTATATGGGCTTCTTTCATTGCCTTAATTTCCCTTACCCTTAATTTTCCGCATGTTTCTGGCTGCAGCTTTTACAGCCGGGGTAAGAGGATCAACAAGCGTGGAAACCGGAGGAGCATAACAGGTTTCAAGGTTGAGGAGGTCTTTAATTGTTGCTTCCTTTCTTATCGCCAGGGAAAGAGCGTCAATCCTTTCTTTTATTCCTTCTCCTCCTGCAAGCTGTGCTCCTGCAAGACAGTTGTTTTTAAAAAGAAGCTTTATATAGAGGTCTTTTCGACCGGGATAGTAAGAAGCTCTGGTGCGCCCTCTGGAAAAGCCTGTTACAGTCTTTATCCCCTGTTTTTCAGCCTGACCGGATGTTAGCCCAACTCCTCCGAACTGAAGGTCTCCGGCAACTGCCACCCAGGGGTCAGCAAGGGGCCCGAAAGTCGAATGTTTGCCTGTTATATTGTTTCCTATCACATCTGCCATACTTCTTGCTGTTGTACCAAGCTGGCTCAGTCTTGACTCTCCGGTTATAAGGTCAATAACTTCAGCGCATTCGCCCCCTGCATACACATGGGAGAGAAATTTCTCTCCTGCTTTTACCTGAAGCATTTCATTTACAATTATTCCTCCTGCCTTCCCGATCGTTATCCCTGCTTCTCTGGCGAGCCAGGTTTCGGGTTTTACACCAGTTGCCAGGAGCACAAGGTCTGCAGGAAGCTCTCTATCCCTTAAAATCAGAGTTTTTTGTTTCCAGAAGTTTTCAGGCAAAATTACAGATTCCCCTGTGATAACTTCAACCCCGAGACTTTCAAGATGTTCCCTGACAATTGCAGACATATCGGAATCAAACTGCCTGGTAAGCAGGTCATTGCCCCGCGTTATAAGAGTAGTCCTGATCCCCCGTTTTGTAAGAGCTGAGGCACATTCTATTCCTATCGTGCCTCCGCCTATGATGCAGACTGTCCGGGCAGTTTCCAGTGCTTTTTCAAATAGCATGCCATCGGCAAGGCTTCTCAATGTAAAGATTCCATAAGGTAAAATATTTGCCCTGCTTTCCCGGGGTATAAAAGGCAGGCTCCCCGTAGCAATAACCAGTCTGTCAAAAGGATAGGTTCCTTCCCCTGTAATAACGACCTGCCCGTTCAGATCGATTGAGGTTACTTTCTCGTTCAGTTTCACATTAATTTTGTTTTCCCTGAAAAAAGCGAGAGGCTTTACAATCAGTTTTTTTAAACTTTCAATTTCCTTTCCAAGGACAAAAGGAATTCCGCAGTGACTGTAAGCAGTATGGGAATCCCATGAAAGCACGGTTATATCAAAATCGCTCTGCCTTCGAATTTTTGTTGCAGTTGCCATCCCGCAGGCTCCTCCCCCTATAATGACCACTTTTGCAAACTCTTTTTCTGTCCGGGAATTTGAAGAGGCATTTTCGGAAATATTTTCCTGAATTTCGCCTTCTGTTCGAGAACTTCCACCTTCAGTACCTTTCGCACCAGAATTGCTTCCCATACTTTTCATAATGGTGCTTCGCGCCTATTATATGTTTTTAAATACAAAATTAGTCTTGAGAAGCTCTTTAAAGGCAGGTTGCTTGTAAAAAATTCCCTTTAGAATCTTTTCTTAAAATATCCATTAAAACATCCATTTTAAGTTATTTTAAGAAAACAACAGGATATACCGGTTTAAATGGGGGTCTGAACGAGCGAGTTGGGAGTGGGGGGGTTAGTATATAAAACAGTGTATTTGTCTCGCTCGTTCAAATTTTTAGACGTCTTTTGTTTTATATATACTTTTCTAAATTTTTCCAATCCGGTAATTTTTAGAATCTTAAGTATCTTCACGAAAAATTGCTATCCTTATATTTATCAAGTATAAATTAAAAAATTCAGGCCTGAGCAACTTCCTAAAGAACCACAAAGTTCTTAAAGCCAGCAGGCATTAAACATATGAATTTAAGACATGTGACGTACAGGATTCCTGTTTTGCCGAAGTTGTTTTCCGGTGGGCGGGAGCTGTTCTGTCAGGTCATATCATATATTAACAATTTCATCCATTCATCACACTGGATTCGTAAAGAATTTCACGTACTAAACGTATGCAAACTTGATAGAAATTTCAGATTATACATATTACCAATTCAGGGCTAATATTCCAGTCCAGATAAAACCTTATACACTACATCACCCATGAAATGAAAGTCAAAAAGTGCTTTCAATAAACCTGATGCATTCCATTCACCGCTTTACCACTTATCATTTAGAGATACTTGTTTAAGATGAAAAAGACTTCAGGGAAACTCGCGCCACTGGCGCCTCAGGTTTATCCCGCTTATGGAAGTATTCAGACATCAGGAAATTGAATTGTAAACACGTAATTTGACTTATCGGTCTGAAAGCTGTTTCAGATCTTCAATAAGCTTATGTTAGGGCGGAAGACCTTCGGGCAGGTAAAGAAAGACACCTTGAGTTAAGTGTCTTTTTACTATATCGAAAGTCGAAGAGCAGCTCTATCTGTGAGAGCTTTAAAACCAGAATGTCATTGATCTGGCGATTACCTTGCAGGTAAGAACTTTCATCAAATAATAGTCAGGAAGTATTCCTTCTGCTTGATTCTTCTGGCATAAGCACAAAAGGCAGTGCAGACAACCCGGAATTTCTCTTTCCGGCTCACAGCATAACCGATTCTGAAGTCTGCCTTTCAAGGGTGTATTATCCCTGACCTGGTTTTAATCTGATTTTGCTATTATTTTTGTATTCTCTGGTTCTTTGCGGTTTCCAGCACGTTTCCAGGGATAGATAACAGGTCCTTTACTGTCAGAAAAATACTGTGGACTGAAGCCGGAAAAAGAATTGTACACCAGATTCCCCCGTGTACAGAGACTATTTCCTGTCTATTTGCCAGAAAATTGCCAGAGAAAAAACCTTTCATAATAATACTTCATGATAAATCATTATAATAATTCTGGGAGAATTCACATGCAAAATACTGATACAACAAAATACATTATTCACTCTAAAATCAATGCTGATGGGGTTATTGAGCGTCCGGATATCGTAGGCGCAATTTTTGGTCAGACTGAAGGTCTTCTTGGAGCTGACCTTGATCTGCGTGATTTGCAGAAAACCGGAAGGATCGGAAGGATTGAGGTAATGGTCACTGCTAAAGGTGGAAAAACCAAAGGAAATATCTTCGTTCCTTCTAGCCTTGATAAAGTAGAGACATCAATTCTTGCAGCATCGCTGGAAACCATTGACAGGGTAGGTCCCTGCAGTGCCAAGATAGAGGTTTTCCAGGTAGAAGATGTCAGGGCTGTAAAACGCAAAAAAATCATTGAGAGGGCAAAACTCATTTTCACGAAAATGTTCGATGAGACTGTGCCCGAATCTCAGGAACTTGCCGATGAAGTAAGACAGTCTGTAAGGGTTGATGAGCTGACCTATTATGGCAAGTCAAGAATACCCTGCGGGCCGAATGTGCTTAACTCGGACGCTATTATTATTCTCGAGGGCAGGGCTGATATCCTGAACCTCCTCCGTTATGGGATTAAAAATACCATCTGCGTTGGTGGAACCAACATTCCTCCTGAGGTTGCCGAACTTACTAAAAAGAAAACAGTAACCGCTTTTACGGATGGTGACCGTGGCGGAGAACTCATTATACGTGAACTTTTGCAGGTAGCAGACATCGACTATGTTGCCCGTGCGCCGGATGGCAAATGTGTGGAAGACCTGGTCCAGAAAGAAATTATCAGAGCTCTCCGCCGCAAGGTTCCGGTGGAACAGATCATTGAGAAATACGGGATTCAGGAAAGAGAAAATGAAGACAGCGCATGCAGGCTGGAACGTGTTTCTAAAAGAAAGATCAGATCTCCGGAAATTGTTCCCAGGATTGCTGAGAAGAAGCTGCATAAGCGTGTGAAGGTTCACAGGGTATCTTCAAAAGCAGACATCCATGAAGAGGAGCTCCCTGAAGAAATGGAAGAAACCGGCCCTGAAAGAGCTCCGGAAAAAATTTTCGAAAAGGTCACTGAAAGAATTCCAGAAAGGCCTGCTGAAAAAACTTCTGCTGCGGCAGAAAGAGTTGAGGCAAGAACCTCTGTTGCAAAGCCTGCGGTTATGGCAAGGGCAGTTCCTGCTACCAGAGTCACCAGAGGAAAAGCTGCGGCTGAAAAAGGCCCGGCTGTAAAGGTTCCTGGAGGAGAGGCGGTTAGGGTTTCCCCGGCTCCGGCAAGACAGGCCCCGGCTCCGGTTTCTCCGGAAGCTATAAGGTTCAGGCCTCACGTTGATGCTCTTAAAGGTACTTTGACTGCAAGGATTCTTGACTCCGATGATAAGGTTATAGAAGAAATCGCAGTAAGAGACCTTGCAAGCAGGCTAAAGAACTACAGGGATAATGTGAAAAGTGTAGTTTTTGATGGCGTGATCACACAGAGGCTCGTTGATATCGCTTCTAGCAATGAAATCAAAAACCTTATAGGAGTAAAAATAGGAAATATCGCTAAAGTTCCTGCAGATATGGAAGTTTTGACCTCAAGCATGCTCTGAGAGGCTTTTTAACTTCCTTTTTTCTTTCCTTTTCCTTATTTTTATATTTTATTTCTCCATTTTTCCATTCTTTCATTTTCCCGTTCTTTTGTTCCATTCTTTCATTTTCCGTTCTTTTGTTCCAGTCATTCCTTTCTCGTTCTTTTTCCATTCTTTCATTTTTCGTTTTTTTCTTTCTTTCCTTTTTCATTCTTTCGTTTTTATTCCTCCTTTTTTTATTTTTTTACGAATAATTGTTTATGGCAGGCTTTTTTTCTAACGGTAATTTTTTCTAAGCAGATAATTATCCTATCATTTTTATTTTATGTGTAACATTTATGTATGAATGCCGTGAAATCACCACGATTTGGTATGATTTCACACTATGGTGCTAAAATTCACACTCTTTGCTGGGATTCTTCATGATTTTTCATATACAATATATGGAAAACTCTATTAACTAAAAGTAGGAAGAATATTTCCTCGGGTAATTCTTTTATTCGGTTCAAGATAATATTAAATTGATCTTGTAAAATTGTAGGTCTGTTCGCTATGCACAAGGAAGAACTAATACAACTGCACACATATATGGCTCAAATGAAGAGGTACTTTGAGAGGCACGGTGTAACGCACGAGTTCGACGACTATAAGGCTTTATCGATAAGCCCTGTCCACATCCACAGGAGCAAGGCGGATCACAAGCGCGCAATTTTTATTTTAGGAGGCGAGCTTGCCACTCTCATGTCAAGGGATGACCCTATCTTTGAAGAAGCGTCTGCCCATATGAGAGATTCCATGAATTCCGTCATTAAACTTATCGGTAATAACTGATAGGGCCCCTTATAGTAGTAAAGAATTCGTTGTCCGAAAATACGGGTTCGAGATATTTTTGTTTTGAGATCAAAAGGCGGTATGGGTGCAGATGCATTTTCATGACCATACCGTCTTCTCCATCTGAATAATACTTTTTTTCAGTCCAGCATTGTGTGAATCCTATCGATCTGTATAATTTTTGTGCACCAGTATTACTGGTTCTTACTTCGAGTCTTGCGTATCTGAGCCCGTTTGCGACAAAGATATCGCATATCGCATGGATAAGTTCCGTGCCTATCCCCCTTCCCCTGTATTCTTTTTTAACGCCGACGGAGAATATATGCCCTTCATTTTCTGCAGAACGGTAGCCTACAACATACCCCACGACTTTTCCTTCCTGTTCTGCAACCAGAAAGCCGTCTCCAACCATTTCGTAAAAATTCATATACACCAGGGAGTTATGCTCCGAAAAAGCCTCTTCCTCGATTTCGACTATTTCCTGGAAATCCTCAGGTGCGAACCGTCTTATCATGATATCATTATATATTTCTACCATTTTATTACTTCTTCGAGGAAAAAACTGCTCTTTTATAGAGACCTGCATTAAAGTTTTTTAACATGCCTCACGTCCACTGCAACACCTCTTCCTGACTTTTCCATTTCCTTTCCGCTCATCGCAGCTCTTCCTACGCAGAGCGCTCTTTTTCCAAGCACTATTACCTCATCATTCGGCCTTATTCCGTGGTCTGCCTCAAGAACACCCGGAGCAAGAATGGAACCACGTGGGACAAAGTCATCAATCTTTACCACATACTTCTCACTTTTTAGCACCAGTTCTCCTCCTTCAGGAGAGAGGGCAAGCATCCCGTATTGCGGAATTAAAGTTGCAAGCTGCTTCTTTCCAACAAATAGCTGGTATTTTGGAAAACGCCCTTTCACCACAGGGGTTCCGACCTCTCCTGAAAAGAGATATTTTGCGCCCTCTCCAAATTGATAGCTTGCAACCGCCTTTACGAAGTTTTTCTTCTCTTCTTCCGCATTCTGGCTTTTCCTGTTAAAACCCTCGGATGTGCAGATAGATTCAACAGTATTTTTCAGGCTTGAAAGAGATTCGTAGGACGTGAGGCTCTCCCCTGCAGTATAAACTATTTCAATTCCCAGCTTTCTGGCTACTCTTTCACAGATTTCTCTGTAAGCTCCCTCCACATGGGCAACTATCGCTTTATAATTGTATTTTGAGAGATAGTCTTCAAGGCAGCCTGAAACCCAGGCTTTTTCTTCTTCGTCCCAGTGTCCGGTGACTGCAGTATCGTAATGGGCTGCCGGATAGGTAAGTTCAAGTTCTCTGGGAACGATTCCCAGGGGCGACGTTATGATCACTTCATGGACAAACTTTCGGTATTTGCCAAGGGTAAGTATGAACTTTTGATGGGACTGTGACGTTGAGTAAGGTTTTCGGGCTGCACACGGAAGGAGCAGGAGGATATCAAGATCAGGAGGCGTGTATCTCTCCCGTATGCGCTGTGCAAATCTGACCACTTCGATCCTTGAAAGAGACTCTGAAGTATCTGCAAGTAGCTGGTTTTGCCGGAAAGCAGGGACCCTTTCTTCGAGATAAGAATATTCAAAGTCCCCAAGGCGCAACAGAGCTGTGAGCCAGGGTCTGACCCTGCACTGACCTTCTACATACTCACGCAGGTTACCTGCCCTGATCTTTTCCCTTACAAGGGCAAATTCGGCATCGAGAGCATCCCTGTTATGCGCCGCAAGAAGTTCTGCCCTTTCAGCTTTCGAGAGAATCCTTAATTCTGCAGGCGTGGTTGAGGCACATACCCTGCACCTGCACGGAAATTCTGTCAGTGAATCAAGATAAAAACTGCCGGCAGCCGTAAGGTAAACATCAGAATAAGCTGCAATCTCAGCCCTGGTATCATCCGTTACATCGATCCCCATGTAGGCAAGCATTGCTGCATTTTCAGGAAGCGCCAGATTTGGGGCGTACAGCGCAGTGTCAGGAGGGATGCGGTTTTTAAGGTCTATCAAAGTTTCCAGAAACCTGCGAGCGTTATTTTCCAGAGTCCCTATACCTTCGATTATGTAAAGGTCGCTCTTCTGGACCTCTCCGCCTATTCGCAAAAGAGAGCCTGCAGGTCCATCAATTTCGTTGTTTCCATCGGAAGTAAATGTTTTTACTTTTCCAAGCGACTCTGCTGGAATGGCAGGAGGGTAGGCCTGATGTGGAAGAATTACAAGGGTCCCTTTTCCTGTTTTTTCGCGGATTTTTTTAATGCGTTCTTGAAGTTCTTCCTGGCTACCGGTCCAGAGGCTGCCTGCATCAACAACAGGCCCCGGGTTTTCAAGATTTCCGAGTGCTGCCGTATGCAGGGCACAGGGAGTGCGGAGTTCGGGAGAGAGCAGGAGTTTCCCTATACGTGCTGCTCCATCTCTATTTTCTACTTCAAAGTACTGTGTCATGTTTGTCCTCTTATGTCTATCAGGATGTAAAGGTTTGCCCTGCATTTTTTTCTGAAAAAGTTCCTGTTTTCCTTGCCTTTATTTTACTTTTTCTTCTCTTATCTGAAAAGCTGTAATCTCTTTCTGGATTTCAAATGTATCCCGGAAGGAAGGAGGATGGTATATTCTTATATATTATTAATATTGATTATCTGCTGCAAATTATCTCTCATTTCTGTCCCAACCGTGACAGACTTTCTATTTTTCACATCTGAATTCTACATTTGAGGTCTATAATGAATATAACTGAAGAGCTTAGAAAAATCGTTGGTGGGCGGCTCTCGGTCTCGCCTTCTGAACTTTATTGTTATTCTTCTGACGCATCCCAGGTCAAGGGGATGCCTGATTACGTGGTGCGTCCTGAAAGCACCGACGAGGTCAGCCGCATTTTGAGGCTTGCCTATGAAAATGAAATCCCGGTTACTGCAAGGGGCGCAGGCACAGGTCTTGCCGGCGGAGCTGTCCCGGTCAGTGGGGGCATTGTGCTGGATATGTCGGGAATGAATCGTATTCTCGAAATTGATATTGACAATATCCAGGTAGTCGTGGAGCCCGGAATGATCCAGGACGCCCTTAACGACGCTTTAAAACCATACGGATTTTTCTTTCCCCCTAACCCGGGCAGCTCTGCAATGTGCACCATCGGGGGCATGATAGCTTATAATGCAAGTGGGATGCGCTGCGTTAAGTACGGAACAACCAGAAACTACGTCCGCGACCTTGAAGTGGTGCTTGCGGACGGGACTGTTATCCACACAGGCTCAAAAATGCTAAAATCAGCTGCCGGGTATGACCTGACACAGCTTATAATAGGATCTGAAGGCACGCTTGGAATTGTCACGAAAGCCAGCCTGAAGATCGCCCCTCTTCCGAAGACACGCAAACTTGTGATCGCCTCCTTTAAAAGTGCGGAGGTTGCAGGACAGGCAGTTGTAAAGACTTTTTCAAACGGAGTTATTCCATCAGCCTGTGAGATCCTTGACCGGGTTTCCCTGCAGGTGCTTAAACGCTATGACCCGAAACTTGTGCTCCCCTCTGAAGGTGATGTCATCCTTTTCGAGGTCGACGGCACTGAAAACTCGGCTCGTGAGGCAGCAGAGCAGATAATAGAAGTTTGCTCTCCTCTGACCCTTTCCATAAAGCTTGCAGAAAGCGAAAAGGAAATGGCAGATATCTGGGCAGCAAGGAAGCTGGTAGGCGCAGCAGTTTCTCGCCTTGACCCTACAAAAACCAGGATTTATGTAGGTGAAGATGTAGGGGTTCCTATTAAGAAGATCCCGGAACTGCTCAGGAGGGCACAGGAGATTTCCGAGAAATTTAACCTGCCTGCAATGAAATACGGGCATATAGGAGACGGAAACCTTCACCTAGCCCTTTTCATTGATGTCCTGAATGAAGATGAGTGGGACCGCCTTAACCGGGCTGCAGATCTTGTCCACAGGACTGCAATAGAGCTTGGGGGCACGGTCAGTTCCGAACACGGTGTCGGTGCAGCCAGAGCCGAATACATGGAAGCCCAGTGGGGACCTGCTATTGAAGTGATGCGTGCAATTAAGAAAGCCCTTGACCCAAAGGGAATCCTGAATCCGGGTAAACTGGGGCTGTAAAAATTATGAAAAACGAAGTAAAAAATGAAGAAGTAAAAAATGAAACCGGGAGGGCAGAGAAATTGAACAAAAAAGAAACAGGCGAGAAAAGCAAAAAGCTGCCCTTTGAAGTTGACCGCCGTTCGGTTTATAAATGCGTGCAGTGCGGAACCTGTCGTTCAGTCTGTCCTGTCTTTGACGTGGTCGGCTGGGAGTCTGCCAACACACGTGGAAGAATGCTTATTATTAAAAGCCTGATCGAAGGGAGGCCGCCGTCTGAAGATGTCCTTTCGAGCCTTGCTTCCTGCACTACCTGCGGGATCTGCGCTGCTAAATGCCCTGCCGGAGCCAATCCTCCAGAAGTAGTGGAAGCTGCCCGTGCCCAGCTGGTAAAATGCGGTGTGACAACAGATGCCCAGGAAAAATTGAGGACAGCAGTTGCGACCAGCGGCAATTCTTTTGGGGAAACCAGAAGCCGATTGCACTGGCTTTCTGATTCGGAACGCTCAAAACTCCCTGAGAAGTCGAATTACGTGTACTTTGTAGGTTGTTTTGACTCTTACCGCTATCCGGAATTTGCAAAAAAGACCTTTGAGGTTTTGCAGCACTTTGGGGTAACCCTCCTGCCGGATGAGCAGTGCTGTTCATCTCCCCTTCTCCGCACCGGTTTCCGGGAAGACGCGGAAAAGATTATGGAGCACAACCTTGAACAGATAAGAAATGTGGGAGCACACACCCTTATTACAGGCTGTGCAGGCTGCTACACCACCCTCAAGAACAATTATCCTGAAGAATTGAGAGTCATCAGTCTACCTGAGTTCCTTGCCGAGCACCTTGAAGAACTCAACCTGAAACGCCTTGACCTTTCAGTTACATATCATGACCCCTGCCACCTGGGCAGGCATAATAAGGTCTATGATGCTCCCAGAAAAGTTATTCAGGCAATCTGCAATCTTAAGGAAATGAAAAACATCAAAGAAAACTCCCGCTGCTGCGGCGGTGGGGGCGGAGTCAGGATAGGATATCCGGATATCTCCCTCGAACTTGCCAGAAACAGGCTCGACGATGTGCCTGAAGGCGTTGACTACATAGTGACATCCTGTCCTCTCTGTGTGAGGAATCTCAGAGATGCAGGCGGAAATATCGAGATAATCGATATTATAGAACTCGTGGCAATGGCGATGCAATAAGGTCGGTTCTTCATTGTTTAGCCACTCTGATTTCAGTTATGGCTTTGAGCTGTTGTTTTCTCTCAGCTCCACCTTAACTCCGGGCCGGTTTTGTCCGGCTCAAATCTATTTCTCTCCTCTTTGAATTAACTTTACCTTTTCAGCCTGGACAACATAAACCTCTGTTTTTTACAACCAGTATACTTTTTATCCCCGGAAGACAATTTTTGTCTAGAAATTCCAGTCAAATACGGGCTTTAGAAATAGTTCTAAGTAGTCAGGGAGGAGAAAACAATGAGCTGTAGACCTATAAAGTTTCGTAATGTTCCGCCTGATACGTTCGCATGTATGAAGAAAAAGCTTCAGGGAGCAGGGATCAGTGTTCCTTCAGGAAATAGAGGAGAACTCTCGGGATCCGGCATTGTGGCAGATTTCGAATGGGATGGGCAGTCTAATCTTACGATTACCATCAAAGAAAAGCCGTTTATTGTCAGCTGTGAAGTCGCAGCCATGCGAATAAAACAATTTGTAAGACAGTGCCACGGTTCGTAAAAAATCCGGGAGCCTGGTAAAGATATGGATGAAAGAAAAATTGATACCGAAGGCTGTCAGGGCATCAAATTCAGAAATGTGACTCCAGAGGTTTTTTCTTGCATGAAGAAAAAGCTCCAGGCTTACGGGATTGAAACTTCACCGGGGAATTCCGGAATGTTTGAAGGAAATGGCATAGTTGCCGATTTTAGCTGGGATGGAGAGGCGAACCTTGTGATTGAGATCAGGGAAAGGCCCTTAACTACTTACTGCGGGCAGGTAAGCGGAAAACTGAAAGCTTTTATGCGCGAGTGCCAGGGATTTTGAGAAAAACGCAAATTTCCCTGAAAATCCGTTTCTTCTCAGTCCTGTTTATTTGAAGCCTGCATATTTTTGCTAAGCCTGTCCTGTTGAGTTCTTTACTTTCGTTGCCTTTCTTTTCTCCTTATCAGGCATTTATGGGCATTTCCAACAAGGTCAAGCCGTCCTGCCTTTTCCAGAGCCTCATATACGAGTTCGTAGTTTGCAGGGTTCCTGTAATGCATAAGGGCTCTTTGCATTGCTTTTTCTTTCTTATCCCTTGCAACGTACATTTTTTTGCCTGTAAACGGGTCAAGCCCTGTGTAATACATGCAGGTTGAAACTGTCATAGGAGTTGGAGTGAAGTCCTGAACCTGTTCGGTATATCCTCCATGGTCCCGCACATACTCTGCCATTTCGATCATATCTTTAAGAGTGCATCCGGGGTGGCCCGACATCAGGTAGTTTACAATATACTGTTCTTTGCCGCATTTTTTGTTAAAGGCGTTAAATCTGTCTGCAAACTTCTCATAAACTTCCTTTCCGGGCTTGGACATTGCATCGGTTACTCTTCCTGAGAAATGTTCAGGCGCGATCCTGAGCTGCCCGCTAATATGGTGGGCACAGAGTTCCTCTAAATACTCTTCATCTTCAAGGGCAAGGTCATAGCGCACGCCGTAACCTGTAAATACATGCCTGACTCCCGGAAGCTCACGAAGGCGGTGCATTAATTCAAGCAGCTTTTTGTGGCTTGTATCCAGAGCAGGGCAGACGCGCGGGTAGAGGCAGGCTTTGTCAAGGCAGGCTCCTTTCTTCTCCCAGGATCTGCACTCCATGCCGTACATATTGGCAGTGGGACCTCCTACCCCGTTGATTATGCCTTTAAAATCAGGTTTTTGGGTAAGCTTTTTTGCTTCACGCAGTATAGACTCGATGCTCCGGCTCGCAATCATGCGCCCCTGATGCTGGGTGATGGCGCAAAAAGAACAGCCTCCAAAGCAGCCCCTATGCGTTGTCAGGGAAAATTTAACCATCTCAAGGGCAGGTACGGGTTCGGTGTAAGAAGGATGGGTTTCGCCTGTATATGGCAGCTCATAAACATGGTCAAGTTCCGCTTCTGTAAGTGGGCGCATTGGCTTATTCTGTATGATAATGGTTTTCGGGTGAGGCTGCACAATACCTTTTCCGGTAACAGGGTTCTGTTCCAGGAAGTATGTGCGGAAAGACTTTGCAAAAACCGCTTTATCCTGGGAAACTTCGGAGAACGAAGGAATCTCGACATATTCCTTAAAAAATTCGGCCGGGTCTAGAGATTTATCCTTAGCTACATCCTCAGTTGCATTTTCAGATTCATCCTGCTCTCCGGCTTTTTCTTTACCCTTTCCTTTAAGCTCTTTCCAGGCTTTAACTTCCATTTTCCATACAGTTCCGGAGATGTCTCTGATTCCCTTTATGTCCTCTCCGGCTTGAAGCCGTTTTGCAATTTCTACAATCTGGAGTTCACCCATACCGTAAACTACGAGGTCTGCAGGGGCATCAGCCAGAATTGACTGCCTTACTTTGTCCGAGAGATAATCATAATGGGCAAAACGCCGCATTGAAGCTTCGATTCCTCCGAGTACTATAGGCATGTCAGGAAAAGCTTCCTTTATTCTGTTTGAATAGATAATTGCTGCGCGGTTAGGGCGAAGTCCTGTTTTTCCTCCCGGGGAATATGCATCTTTATTACGTGGCTTGAGTCCGGGTGTCAGGTTGCTTACCATTGAATCCGTATTTCCGGCGCTTACGGAAAAGAAGAGTCTGGGTTTTCCGAGTTTTTTGAAATCTTCGGGATTTTCCCAGCGCGGCTGGGCAATAATTCCTACTCTGAAACCTGCATCTTCAAGGACCCTTCCGATTATTGCAGTCCCGAAACTGGAGTGGTCCACGTAAGCGTCTCCGGTGACAAGAATAACATCAAGTTCCTTCCAGCCGCGAGCTTTTACTTCTTCAGGGCTCATCGGTAGAAATTTTGAAAGAGGGAGGGGCGGGGAAAACCTTTTTTTCTGCTTCTTTTCTTTCTTTCCGGTTCTTGTTCCGGGTCTCGACTCTTCTTCTTTCCCTTCCACGGTCAAAGTTTTCAATGGCTCCGCTTTTTCAGGCTTTCTTACGGCCTTTGTTCTGGTTTTTACTTCCGCTTTTTTTCCTGCCTTTTTCGGAGTAAAAGAACCGGAAACGGTTACTTTTGTTTTCAGGTTAAAGTTTTCTTCAGACATGAGATGTTTTCATGCTCCCATAATCATTTTCAGCATCGTATATGATGCCGTGATCTGTTTGTTTCCATCCCTGTCAGTTGGAGCCCCGTGCCCGGAGTACAGGTTTTTTACATCGAGTTTTGTAAGCTTTTCTACGGAGCCGAGCATTTTATTGGGTTCTGAGCCTTCAAAATCCATTCTCCCAAACCCTCCTCCTGGAAATACGGTATCCCCTGAAAAGAGACTCTTTGAAACCGGCTCATAAAGGCAGATACTTCCCTTTGAGTGGCCAGGAGTGTGAATGACCTTCAGGTATTCCCCATCTCCGATGTCAATTTTATCTCCTTCCTCATATGTGATTGTGGGTTTGACGGCAGGAGCGCGTTCCCCAAAGAGCACGGAAACGCTCAGATACTCATCGTTTACACCTTCAAGGTCAGCTTTATGTATCCCAACTTCTGCTCCGCTTTTTTCTGCAATTGCTGCAGCTGCTGCTGTGTGGTCATAATGGCAGTGAGTAAGGATGATGAGTTTCAGTTCTGTAAGTTTGATGTATTTTTCAAGCTGTTTAATTATCAGGTCACTGTTCATGCCTGCATCGATAAGGACTTTCCCGTTTACAAGATAAACACTGGAATCGTAAGCTGTGGGGCAAATATACCGGACTTCCATATTTCTTCCTCTTCCGCTCCTTTTTTTGCTTTTTTGTTTGCTGTTTTTTCCTTCCCTTTCTTTTATTTTTCTTCCCTTTCTTTCCTTTTTTTCTTGAAGCCTCTTCCTGATTTTCTCTTCCTGATTCCCTCTTCCTGATTACTACTGAAATTTTATATCTTGAAAACTCTGCGTGCGTTTTCAGTTGTAAATTTAGCAATCTCTGCAGGTTCCATTTCCTTATATTTTGCCACCACAGGGATCGAATCCACAATAAATGCAGGCTCGTTTCTGCCCCTGCGCGGGGAAAGGAAAGGACTGTCTGTTTCGAGGAGCAGGTTTTCAGGGGGCACTTCTGCTGCAAGGGTCTGGTGATGTTCGGAAAAACAGACAAGTGTTGCCAGGGAGATGTAGTAGCCTGCGTCCACGATTTCCTTCATGGTTTCAACAGAGCCGCTGTAGCAGTGATAAATTACTGTGTCTACGTCCCTGGCAAGCTCCAGGACTTCAGCTTCAGCCATTCTGGCATGCACAACAAGAGGTTTTTCCAGGTTTTTTGCAAGCTCGATCACCTTTTTAAATGAAGCTGTTTGTCTTCTACGTTCTTCGTCTGTTTTGCAGTCCTGAAAATCTAGGCCGGCTTCTCCGATAGCTACCGCTTTTCCTGCATTAGCTTCTATCTGGGCAAGGATTGCATTTATATCTTTATCACTGCCTTCCCTGCCGATATCAGGGCTAAGCCCCAGTGCGGCATGAATATCCTCGTTCTTTTCCGCGAGTTCAAGACTTATGCGGTTTCCTTTAAGGGAAATTCCGGAGTTGACCATCCCGACAACTCCTGCTTTTCGGGCTCTCTGAATGGCTTCTTCCCTGTCAGGGTTAAATTTTGGAAAATCAAGGTGACAGTGAGAATCAATGATTGGATAAGGCATGGGTTTGTATTCCATTTCATTTTATTTTACTTTATACATGCTTCGGGAATACAAACCCAAAAAAGAGAAGATCCCGGACCTTATCCGATTTTGGGTTTTGAGCTGATATTTTCGGTTTTTCTTTCCGGGTTTCCGGTATATTATTCCGGTTTTTCAGCCTTTTTTGCCCTTCAGTTTTTCTTATCCTTTACTTTTTCTTCAGGGCTTTACTTTTAGCTTTTGTTTTCTTTTTTATAGAGAAGGTTCATAGCATTTACAAGGGCTTCCACGGAGGCCATTACTATGTCCGGATTTGCGGACCTGGCTGTTACAATCCTTCCCTTTTCATTTTCCAGACCTATGTATACATCGGCAAGGGCATCTGCCCCACCTGTGATAGCATCGATCCTGAAATCCTGGAGTCTGAAATGATTACTCTCGCCAAGAATGTCTCTTACGGCATGGAGGGCTGCGTCCACAGGACCGACTCCTGTTCTTGCTGCAATGATTTCTTTTCCTTCAATATCTGCCTTAACCACAGCCGTAGGTGTAAGGATGTTTCCTGTCATGACGGATACTTCTTTGAGTTTGATCAGCTCTTCCTCAGAACTCGCTTTACCGAGAACTGCAGAGGCAACTGCATACAGATCCGCATCTGTTATCTGTTTACCTTTGTTTGCGATTTCTTTAATCCTGATCACAATTTCATCGAGTTGATTATCATTGGTTTTTATCCCGGCAGACTCAAGGGACTGTTTGACCGCATGTTTGCCGGTATGCTTACCAAGGACAATGCGCCGTCTGTGCCCAACCATTTCCGGAGTCATAATTCCTGGTTCGAAGGTGTCGGATTTTTCAAGCACTCCCTGACTGTGAATTCCTGACTCATGGGAAAATGCGTTTTGCCCCACCACAGGCGTGTTTGGAGGGAGCCTGATTCCTGTATAGTTTTCAACCATTTTCGAGGTTTCTACAAGGTATTCTGTCCGGATATTGGTTTTTGCACCGTAGATTGATGTCAGGCTCATTACTGTCTGGGAAAGATCAGCATTTCCTGCCCTTTCTCCTATGCCGTTTATGGTGACCTGTACCTGAGATGCCCCGGCTTCAACAGCCATAAGGCTATTTGCCACAGCAAGCCCGAAGTCATTATGACAGTGCACGTCTATAGGAATCGTTATTTCAGCTGCAATGCCTTTTATCTGCCTGTACATTGCAGACGGGACCATCACGCCAACAGTATCCGGCACGTTGATGATGTCGCAGCCTGCTTCCTGAACCGCTTTGAAAACCTCTATGAGGTATTCAGGGTCTGTTCTGGTGGCGTCCATTGCGGAAAACATGCACTTCAGCCCGTGGTCTTTGATGTACTGGACAGCTTCCACAGCCAGTTGAATGACTTCTTCCCGGCTCTTTTTGATGGTATAGATCCGCTGTACATCCGAGGTAGGGACGAAGGTGTGCACAAGGCCAACATCACTTTCAAAACAGGCATCGATATCTTTTTTCAGCACACGAGCCAGTCCGCAAACTGTGGTGTCAAGCCCGGCATTAGAAATCGATTTTACGGATTCTTTATCTCCTTCTGAAGAGATGGGAAATCCGGCTTCTATTATGTCTACCCCGAGTTTGTCAAGTTGATGAGCAATTTCCAGCTTCTGTGTAGAAGTCAGGGATACTCCAGGGGTTTGTTCTCCGTCACGCAGTGTTGTGTCAAAAACAGTTACTTTTTTACTCTGCATGGGTTCGATGTAAAAATCGATCCCTTCTTTCAGTGTGTACATCCATAGTAATCATCTACATGGATGTACAGTTCTGGTATATAAACATCATGTATATTTTTAAATGTTTAACTGAAATTTTACTTTTTTGAGTTTTCAATGGAAACTTATTTATAGTTGATATGCTATGTTAGGGTTGCTTCTCGGGTGTCACAAGACATCCCGAAGGTGAAAAACGGAATTTGAAAAACGATGTTCGAAAAACGGAACAGGTACTTAAAAACGAGACATGAAAAACGAATAAAAGTGCCTGAGTGATTTGTTTTAATAACGATCGCTGATAAAAACGGACAGAGAAAAGGATTCAAAGGGACAACTTCCTTGAAATCTTTTAACTATTCACTTTCCATTATTCGAATTTGTTCGACCTCCCTTGAAGGAAAATGCTTATATACAAGAAATTCCTTGTATGTATTCCCTCACAAGGCGTAAATGCGTGGGAGAACAACAAGAAGCTTTATATACAAGAAACGTCTTGTATGTATCCCTCACACAGGTCAAATGTGTGGGTTGATAATCAAATTCAATTTCATCTTTTAATGGAGTCAGGAGTTATTTCCTGACTGACGAGGATTTGTCGGTTCGGTTAATTCTGGGTGATATTTGTTATACTACATTTGGGTGATATTTGTTATACTACATTTATCGCGACATGAACTAACTGAATTGATAGTTGTTAGTGCAAGTTTCTGCGACCAAGACCTTTAATTTTGAAGTGTGCGATACAATAACAATTCTGGTTGATCCTGCCAGAGGTTA
>WPCI01112642.1_pt1 | contig 22073 bp, 18 predicted proteins | sample 5399871 | NCBI WGS metagenome assembly WPCI01 (sample SAMN12869469, study PRJNA574797) | sludge metagenome | isolation source: wastewater treatment of pH7 | place: China:Beijing | collected 2019-05-20 | reverse complement strand
AAAAAATCTTTATTTTTATCGGCAGATGAAGATTTGTTTGATTTTATCATCTTTGTTATATAAAGTTTGTTAACGGTACCATTAAAAATAATTTCAACAGCCATTACTAGTAAAAAATTATTTTAGCTACGCGTCACAGCTTTCATTCTCATGGTTTTTTCATATAAAACATAAGAGGTTCGGCAAATTTTGCCGAACCTCTAACGCTGTCTTGAAAACGAAGGAGCACTTATAATGAACTTGAGTAGTGACACAAACTCGAGGCTTTTATTGGCGGTCTTCCCCGTATACAAAACCGAGTGATTCGCTTTGTGAGACTAACGAATTGTCGCCCTCGTGCACGTATATAAAATTTCTTCAATTTTTCCAAAGCGAATCCGTCACAACTCAATAATTCTGAGGAGTGGTTTAGATGGAAGTCGTTGTCGAACGTTGTTGTGGACTGGATGTTCACCAAAAAACCGTCGTCGCCTGCACACTTGTCGGAAATCTTTCGACCAATCGTCCGAAGAAAGTCATTAAAACCTTTGGTACACGAACCTTTGAGCTACAAGAACTAGCTTCATGGCTTCACGATCAAGAAATTTCTACTGTTTTGATGGAAAGTACCGGACAATACTGGTGTCCTATCTGGAATGTTTTGGAAAAGGAAGGATTCAAATTAATTCTTGCCAATCCTCAACGGATTAAAGGAATTCCTGGTCGAAAAACTGATCAAAAGGATGCCGAATGGATTGCCCAACTTGGTCGCGTGGGGCTCGTTCCTCAAAGTTATGTACCACCAACAGATATACAAGAATTGCGTTCCCTCACTAGAACTCGTACTCATCTTATTGTCGAGCGAACCCAGCATAAGAATCGTATTCATAACATTCTCCAACAAGGAAATATTAAACTAACGGGATTTTTGTCAGATATCTATGGAAAGACTGGAAGAAAGCTCATCGACTTACTACTAAGTGGTGAAAAAATCGAAGAGGAAACCGTTCTAAGGTGTCTTCACTCTCGGGTAAAAGCTTCCCAAAGAGATATTGTCGAGTCACTAAAAGGTACACTGACAAAAGCCCATCGGTTTGAGATGCAAGTTCACTTTGATATCATCGATTGTCTCGAGGAGCAGATTACTGAATTGAGTAAAGAAATTCGCATAAGAACTGCACCTTATCAAGATATTATCGACAAATTGATAAAGATTCCAGGTATAAAAGAAAGTTGTGTAGAAGTCATTCTTTCGGAGATTGGACCGGATATTTCTGCTTTCCAAACACAATCCCATCTGGCCTCTTGGGCAGGTCTCTGTCCTGGAAGCTATGAAAGTGGCGGTGTTAGGAAGAAAGCGCATATCGGAAGAGGAAATAAATATTTGAGGACTGCCTTGTACCATGCCGGGCGGACAGCTGCGCACTCAAACAGCCACATCTTTTCCGAATTTTATCAGCGACTTGCAAGTCGTGGTTCAAAACAAAAAGCTGTGATTGCGACAGCGCACAAGATTCTTCAGGTCATTTATCGAACGCTGGAATCAGCAAATAAAAAAAGCTACTGCGATGGTCTTGGACTGACATCACAGTAACTATCAAAAAAATTTTTTACAACCTTATTATAAACGAGGAGAGGCTTTTTTTGCCATTTTTTCGTTTGTTTTCATATAAAAAAATACGTACATCCTCCCAAATTGAAACTACCTAACTTGTACGTTTAATCAAAAAAACCGCAGATAATGAAAAAAATTCATTATCTGCGGTTTAACTGCTATCTAGTTTTTGATTCTTTCCGTACTTTTTAAAATGAACAATTGAAAGTTTAGTTCCTTTTCGGCTTGTCCCGTTTTGACTTCGTAATCATTTTCGACTAATTCATCATACATTGAAACTAATAAATTTAGCGGAAATTTAGCAATTTGCTGCATTGCCAGTTTCACTCGATAAGGGTGAACGCCTAATGTTTCAGCGATGTTGGCCTGTTGATACCCCATTTTCTGCAAAATTTTTGTTTGTAACAGTAATCGAATCTGGCCAATCAGAATAGCCGTTAACTTAATTGTCTCTTCTCCTTGCAGATGCAAGTCCTCATAAGTCTGATACGCCTGTTCAGTATCACCTTTTAAAATCTGCTCAGTTAATTCGAATATGTTGTGTTCCAAAGTCTTAGGAACTAGATCTTGAACTAACTGAAGGGTGATCGTCCCACCTGCTCCAGCTAATAATAGTAGTTTTTCTAATTCGTTCATCGCTTTTGATAGATCGTAATCTGTTAAACGCAAAAACAAATCAAAAGCTTCTTTTGAAATTTTGACATTTTCATTATTGATATAGCGCTGTAAGAAAGTCCGTAACTCCCGTTCCTGCAGCGGGGCCGCATCAATTAGCTCTGTTTTTTTCAAAGCCTTAGTAATTTTTTTGCGCGCATCAAGCTTTGGATAGGTCGCCCAAAAAACGACAATCGACGTATCAAGTGGTTGTTTTAAATAAGCTACTAGACTGTCCGTATCCTGCTCAGGTACGTTATTTTTCTTTTCGCCTGTTAAAAAATAGGGATTTTCAACAAAGATTAAGCGATAATCCCCGAAAAAAGGCAACGATTCCGCTTCATCAATTACCGCACCTAAGCCGCTTTCTTCCATATCAAAAGACATGAAGTTGAGCTCTTCTAAGTCATCTTTTTTCATTCGATCGATGAAGGCCTGACGAATTTCCTGAATTAAATAATCCTCAGTCCCAGTAACTAAGTACACAGGTTTCAATGGTGCCGTTCTAATTTGCTGAAGAGCTTCTTGTGTGTTCATTTGATTACTCCTAGTTCAATAAATCATTAAGATTTTGATCTTTATCAGTTACTCATATTGCTGACTATCTATGCTAACACGATTATTCAAGAAAATCTATCATCACTTCAATTTTTGACTGATTAATGAGTGGCCACCATTGATAGTAGATCATTCCCTGTTGATCTGTCCGAAAGACTGTGACCCGATACTTTTTAAGCTTTCTCAAGGTTTCAACGGTCGGGTGACCATAACGATTGTTCTTTCCAACCGAGATAATTCCATATTTAGGCTGCATTTTTTTCAACAATGCTTCACCAGTCGAAGTATTGCTGCCGTGATGACCTACTTTAAGAAAATCCGTCCTTAATTGCGGATAAGCGCTAATTAATTTTTCTTCTCCCTCAACCTCTAAATCACCAGTCAGTAAAAAACGTTGGCGATTTACTATAAAAAATGTAACCAGTGAGTCGTTGTTTTCTCCCCGACTTATCTCCGGCGACAGTATTTGGAGCTTTAGGTATTTTCCAACAGTATCTCCTCGTTGGACTAAATGAATTTGGGTTCCCATAACTGGTTCCAAGTTTCTTTTTAACGCCTGCTGAGAGCCTTTAGCAAGATAAAGATTCTTTACTTTAATCTCATTGAGCACATGTGTCAGTTCCCCAATATGATCGGCATCGTTATGGGTAATCAACAGGTGGTCTATCTTTGAACAACCAATTGATTTCAAAAAAGGTAATAGATTATAATCAGAAAGCTGTCTTTGTTGCTGCCTTTGCCATTTTTGGCGTTTGAAATTTGAACGCCCACCGGTATCAATCAGAAATGTTTCCCGCTTAAAGGGCAATCTGATGAAAATACAGTCTCCTTGACCGACATCAATAAACGTGACCAAACCCTTGGGGGAAAAGGAGAGCATGATTAGGCAGAAAATCATTGCCCCCGCTAATAAATACACTTTTTGCCGATACTTCAAACGATCAATCATTAAAAGAACCAATAAAATCAAGAGCATCAGTAAAATCAAACTAGGCCGTCCAATCGTCAAATTAGGAAAAGCTATCCCTACTAAGACTATTTCCAATAATTGAAAGAGTCCATCCATTAAGCGACTTAAAACCTGGGTAAGCGGCAAAAAACAGCCAATAAAAAGTAATAGGCAGCCTGGTAAAATCACCCATTCAAACAATGGGAATAGTAACAACGTGACTAATCCGCCGATAAACGTCCACTCGCTAAAGCTATAAAGTAATAATGGCATTGAAAGAAATGAGAATAATAGCATCTGTTGCCAAGTTTTAAGCCGCAGATCCGTCATGTAAAGCAGCAATAAAGCAAAATATAAACTCAACTGGGCACCAACTGACCAAAGGACTAGTGGAAAACACAGTACTAGAAAAAACAACATGATACTCCATTGATCAAGTTTAGCAAGCATGCAATCAAAAGTGACACAAGTAAAAGCAATCAGATAGCTCAATACAGCTCGGATTGTGCTAAAGCTACTGCCAGTTAAGCCAATCAAAAACAGTCCTAGACCGCTTAACAGAATCAAGCGTGATTCTCTGACTAACCTGCAGCGTTTCAAAAGGAGGTGCACCCCACCTAAATAAAATTGAATATGTAGCCCTGATAAGGTAAATAAATGCAGCAAGCCGGTCGATTTATAGGCCTTCGTCTGCTCAGCAAAGTGACTATCCTTATAACCAATCACTAAAGCCTTCACGTAGCTTGCTAAACGCTGATCATAACACTGATCAATCCGCCAGATTAACTGCTTTCGCAGGTCACTCAACCTAGCACTTTTTCGAGGCATTGGTTTGAGTGCTCTCACCTGTAACTTTTGACTAATCCCTAAGCTATGATAGTATTTTTGTTCATCAAAACCATTTAGATTGCGGGCTGTTTCAAAGTTTTCTGACTCGCCACTAACTACGGCTACATTGGTTAAATCATTGCTTATCCAATACTTCTTTTCTCTAGGTTTTTTTAATGCATAATAGACCAAATATTTTTTCCCATGTATTTCGCCCGTTAGTTTTAATAAATTCCCATCGACCTTGACTGAATCGGTTTCGATTGTTAACACTTCCTCAGTGAGCTTGACTGGTTCCGCTATTAATTGACTAATATAAAAGTAGGTTCGTATAGCTAGAAAAAAACTGCACAAAATGACCAGTAACAATAGCTGGCGCTTTTTCATGCAGACGATTCGAAGCATTAAAATAATTAATAGTAAAAAAATCCATCGATTAAACTGATAGATCAGGCTGCTTGATAAAACAGCAACAAGAATCGGTAATAGTAGATAATTACGGACAGCCTCTATTTTTCCGGTGATGTGGCAGCATCTTCTCCTAATTGTAACTTAGTAAAATATTTACTCTCCAAATGAACCTGATGCGCGCTGGCACCCACTTGCTTAATCAATTCGATCGCATAAGGATCATTACGATAGTCCTTTAAATAGTGAATTTTCTTGATTCCAGCTTGCAATAAAGCTTTCGTACACGCTAAACAAGGAAAATGGGTCACGTAAACCTCCGCTTGATCTGTTGCGATCCCTAATTTGGCACACTGCAGCAGTGCGTTCATTTCCGCATGAATCGTCCGTAAACAATGCCCATCGACCACGTAGCAGCCATCATCAATACAATGGACATCACCGCTGACAGAGCCATTGTAACCTCCAGCGATGATCCGCTTATCGCGGACGATCGTTGCTCCTACTTCTAGTCGTGTACAAGTACTTCTTAGTGATAATAATACAGCTTGGGCCATAAAATATTGGTCCCAAGGGATTCTCTCTTCTGTCGTCAAAATTTTCGTCCTGTCCTCTCTTTGATCTTTCTTATATTGTAATCGAGTCTTTCAAATTTTCAAGCGTCTTTTCTCCAATACCAGATACTTTCGTTAAATCCTCTATCGCTTGAAAACTGCCATTTTCTTCGCGATAAGAAACAATATCTGCCGCTTTTTTTTCACCGATTCCCGATAATTTTTGTAATTCTAGCTCGTCTGCTGTATTGATATTAATTTTTTCTGACTCTGATTTTGTTCCAGCGGTGCCAGCCAACTCATGTGCCGGAGACTCAAGTTTTGGTAACTCCTCACCGACCTTCGGCACATAAATGACCTCTTGATCAGCTAATAACTTTGAAAAATTTATTTGATTTTGATCGGCTTCGTCAGTAAAACCACCTGCTAAGTCAATTGCATCCATTAAGCGCATCCCCGTTGTAATTCGGTACATTCCTGCCTTTTTTACCGCGCCTTTAACGTCAACATACCAATCCTGTCTACTGGATTGACTAGTTTTGGTATCGCTGCTTACAGTTGAAAAGAACGCTGGGTCAACGGAGGCTTCTTCAGGTTCTCTGAGTAAGAAGAAAATAATTCCCAGCGCCAAAATTATCGGTAGCGCAACTAAATAAGGATACTTTTTAAGATATTCTTTCATAGCAACCTCCTTTGTAAGAAAGTACGCAAAGAACTTGCAACAACTCCACAAGGATTTTAGAAGACAAAAAAAGTGTTAGACACTGAGGTCTAACACTATAATCTATTGCATTTTTGCTAAATAAGCTAAAGCATCTTGAACGTTTTTCACTGGGACGATCTTCATATCCGTCTTCAATTTCTTAGCAGCTGCTTGCGCTTCGGCGTAGTTAGATTGGATTCCCGGTTGTACTTCTTTCATTTCCTTCGTTATTTCATCATTTGGAGCGAAGAAAATTTTATTGCCACTGGCCGCAGCACTGGCAACTTTTTTGTCAATTCCACCAATGCGACCAACCTCACCATCTGGACTAATCGTTCCAGTACCCGCAATCTTTTCGCCGTGACGTAGATCTTTATCAATTAACTGTTCATAAATTTCTAAAGTGAACATCAACCCAGCCGATGGTCCGCCAATATTACCCGCATCGATTTTCACCTTGTCTTGTGCGTTGATCTCGGTATGATCCGTTAACGTAATCCCGATTCCCGGCTTTTTATCGGTTGGTAATTTGATCAGTTTTCCGCTGGCTTCTTTGGTTTTACCCTCATGAATATACGTAACGGTCATTTCTTGTCCAACTTTTTGTGATTTTACATACTTCATAAAGTCTTCGCTACTAGTAAAAGTTTTACCATCAGCCTTCGTCACAGTATCTCCCACGCTGATTTTGTTAGCAAAATTGGAATTCTTTTCAATGCCTAAGACATAGACTCCCTTATATTCCATTTCATACGGTTTATTTGCCAATTTTAGCGCTTGTTCAATCGCGAAATTCTGCGAGGTTTCCATATTAAATTTTTGGATTTGCATATATTCCGCATCGCTGGCACCGCCAGTCAGATCATCCACCGAGATAATTTCACGAAAAGGCTTGATCTGGGCCGCCAAAGCCGTAAAGACTGTTGCACGTCGAATACCCACCGAAGTTAAACTAAAAGAACCCTTGTGCTCATCCTGCTTATCGTTAACTGTAATTAACTCCTTCAGATTGATTGTTTCACCAGGCTCTTCGATATAATAAGGTAGTGGAACAATCACACAGGCAATCATAACTAACGCTAAGAAAACCAGTAATAATCGTTTGACAAGTTTATTGTTTTTCACTCTGCTCACGCTTCTCTTCCAATGCCCGATAAACTGCTTCAGGCAAATATTCTTGAATATCCCCATTAAATTTCCAAACTTCTTTTAAAATTGAAGAGCTAATGTGACTATACTTAGGAGCAGCCAACAAAAATACACTCTCCAATTCTTGATCTAGATGTCGATTCATTAAGGCGATTTCTTTTTCATATTCGTAATCTTTGATGCTGCGAATTCCTCTTAACAGAAACTTGGCACCTAATTTTTCGGCAACGGTCACCGTTAATTCGCTTTCTTGGGCGATGACTCGAACATTAGGAATATGCTGGACAGACTGTTTCACGATCGCCAACTTTTCCTCTGGGGTGAAATAACTACTTTTACTGGTATTTACAAACACTCCAATGATCAATTCATCAAATAGTTTTGCTCCCCGTTCGATCGTATCAAGGTGCCCCATCGTCAATGGGTCGAAACTTCCGGGAAAGAGTGCGATTCGTTTCATCTTAATCCTCCTATTTCAAGACATTTAGGCTCTTTTGAACAAGTCAGATTTTCACCTATAAATTCAGATAGTCATAGCTATCTACTAAAACACTTGAACCAATTCAACCATGATCTTTAATCGCTGGTCCAATCATAAATCGTAACAGCAGTAATGCCATAGTTCTGACGTTTACGTTCTCTTAATTGTCCGATTACTTCGGGCAAGACTACCTCTTTATCTGTTTCACAAACAACTATTGCTTGATTCGTCAATAAATTATTTTCCAATAGCATTTCAATCTGCTTGACGATCTCTTGTTTTGCATAAGGCGGATCTAATAATACCAAATCAAACTGCGTTCCGCTAGTAATTAACTGTTGAATCGCCTGATTTGCAGGCATTTTCATTAATTGGAAAGCTGCTTCCTGTTTCGTCATAGCTACATTTTCACGGATAATTTCCATTGCGCGAAAATTCTTTTCTACTAAAACTGCTTGTTCCATTCCGCGAGAAACGGCTTCGATTCCTAATGACCCACTGCCTGAAAATAAATCTAAAGCCACTCCGCCAGAAAAATACGGACCAATCATATTAAAAATCGCGCCTTTGACTTTATCAGTTGTAGGCCGCGTATTATTTCCAGTTAATGTTTTTAGCTTCCGCCCACCAAATTCACCTGCGACTACTCGCATGAGCTACATACCCCTCTCTAGTTTTCTACTTATTCTACTTAAAAGTCATATTATCAATAATTTAAGTTTACATAATATGATTACGATTAACAAAAAATAAGTAGACATCAATGCCTTTATTATCAAACAAAAAGATGAAAAATGTTTGAAAAAATCAGACATTTTTCACCTTATTTAGACTGTTTCAGCTAATCGAATCTTTGTATTGGCTTCAACGACATCCAACTCATCATCATCTTTCACTTGATAAGCAGCCTTCGTTCCGATTCGATCTGCAAAATTCATTTCAATATCAGGACGATAAGAACGCTCCACTTGGCGAACGAAGTGTAAAGCCTGCAGCTTTTCTTCTGTTTCATCGACGACTTCCTCGTTCACATATAATACTACATATTTCATTTTTCTTGAGACAAAATGGACCAAACCAAATCGCTTCAACGTTTTTAATTGCTTCAAGGAATAGACCCACACGATTATTCCTCGTCTTTTCTGCATTACAAATTCCGTATTATCCATGACAATTCCCCTCACAACTATGATTCCCTGTTTCAAAAAAAGGATTTCCTGCATCAACTTTGATCTCTGAAGAAATCGTCTCTGCTAATGCTTGACCAATCTCATCTAATAATTGTTGAAAATCCGTCTCAGCTAAGCGAAAAGCTGCCACCTTTTCATTTAAATCAAGGGCCCGCTTACTTACCCGAACTTTTCGTTGGGTTGCGCGAAAATCTGGTGCGTATGAACCATAAGCAGCAATCTTTTCAAAATTATCCTTGGCTGTTTGAAAATCTTTTTTTAATTGCATTACTTCAGGACAGTTATTCATTTGCGCTCTAGCCTGCAGATAGTTTTTATAGCTTTGACTCGCTAAAATGGCTTGAATCAAGACCTGATTCTGATCCTCTAGCTGAAAGAAAGCTTCATTAATAATCAACTTATTCACTATCCTTTGTCTTTTCTGTTTCTTGTAATAAGACTAGCACACTTTCTTGATTGATTGCAATGCCCAGACTTGCTTCGGGTGTATCAAATATTTCATTAAAATGGTCATGGCTAATCCAATCGAACAGATTAAATAGCGGGTCTACCGCTGGTGAGTAAAACAAGCCATTCTCATAGGTAACTTTTTCCCGTTTTGCTAAATCCTTAAACTCAGACTCAGACAATTCAAAAGATAGATTGCTCAAATGAGCCTCTTGATCTGTCTGCCACTCTTCTAATCGCTCGTTACTTAATACTTTTTTTGGCGCTGTTAAAAAACTTTTAAGCATTTTTTTACTGGCACTCATGGTTTGATCCGCCACTGAATAAACAGGGAGCTTATGAAATACACGATACCGATTAATGGCCTCAACCGTTCTTTCCTCTTTTTGCTGGTTCAGTACATTCCAATCTAAATTACTCTCTTGTACACGATTGGCAAGGGGATTACCACTATTAATTTGATAAGGCATTAAGCGCAAGAGATTCTCAAGGTCCAAATACACGATACCGATTAGTTTTTCACTATGCCCATTAAAAAAAAGCATCGCGAATGTCTGGTTGTCGAAGGCAACCAACGGGCGAAAGCGCATATCGTTTTCACTTAATTCAATCGCAACTGGTTCTTCATCGTAGGTTAAGGAAAAATCAGCAGATAAATTTATTTTATCGGATAATTGACTGCTCGTCATACCAAATTTAAAAGGCGAAACATCATTTTTTTTTGCCATCACTTTGATCGCACTGACTTTACCAGACTCTACATTTACTTCTAAAACACCTGCATCCAAATTGTAATCCCGTGTTTGAAAAAAGAAGCCACTATCCTCAATCTTCGTTGGTTGACCAAATTGCTGCTCAAAGTCTGCAATCGGCTCTGCGATATACTTAGCATATCCTTCTGTTTTGACGACTTGATGCTTCAGTGCTTTATGGCGAACCACTTGATTGATGGGTGCATGTGTTATTTTTTTAGGCGTAGGCGGAAAGAGGACCGGCTGCAAATAGTAGCCGATCAAAACTAAAAATAGAATACTAAAAAAACCGATCACTCTTTTCACACATCAACGCTCCTAATAATTATTTTTCTTTCACTTCAATCAGTAAATCGCCAGAAGAAATACTTTCGCCTTCTTCGACATATAAATGGGAAACTTTTCCGGCAAAGCGCGCGTCAATTGATGTTTCCATCTTCATCGCCTCGGTAATTAGTAATGGCTGACCTTTTTCAACATGATCGCCTTTTTTAACCAAGACTTTTAAGACTGATCCAGTCATCGTTGCTCCGATTTGTTCACGGTTAGTTGGTTCAACTTTGCGTTTTGTTTGGACCGCACTTTTAATTGAGGCGTCCTTAACAACTACTTCGCGCCGTTGACCGTTCAAATTGAAGAACAAGGTCCGATTTCCTTCGATATCCGCCTCGCCAATTTCATCTAAGCGAATGATCAAAACTTTACCTTTTTCAATCTGTACATTGATAGTTTCACCTAAACGCATTCCTTCAAAGAAGGTTGGCGTATCTAATAAGGTTACATCCGCAAATTGTTCATAAGATTTTTGATAATCCAAGAAAACTTGCGGATACATCAAGTAACTCAAAACATCGGTTTTACTTGGTTCAAAGCCAATCAATTCTTGCAATTCTTGCTTCACTTTAGCAAAATCGACTGATTTAGCAAATTTCCCTGGCCGCTCTTCCATTGCTGGTCGACCTTGTAAAATGATTCGTTGCAACTCTTCAGGGAACCCACCTACTGGTTGACCCAATTCACCTTGGAAAAAGCTAACTACGGATTCAGGATAACTCAATTCATCTCCATGATCGTAAATATCTTCTTCAGTGAGTTCATTTTGCACCATAAACAATGCCATATCTCCAACAACTTTAGATGAAGGCGTTACTTTAACGATATCCCCAAACATCATGTTGACAGTATGATACATTTCTTTGATTTCATCCCATTTTTCGCCTAAGCCAACCGCTTTAGCCTGCTGTTGCAGATTCGAATATTGTCCGCCAGGCATTTCATGATTGTATACTTCTGTTTGAGCGGCAACAATTCCGTTTTCAAAACTTGAATAGTAGGGGCGAACATCTTCCCAATAATGATTCAATTGACGTACGTTCTTTAAGTTTATTTCCGGTGTCCGATCACCATATTGCAACGCGTAGTACAAACTGCTTAAACTTGGTTGACTCGTTGCTCCGCTCATGGCACTTGTTGCCACATCAACAATATCAACCCCTGCTTTAACAGCCGCAGATAAAGTAATAATACCGTTACCAGCCGTATCATGGGTATGCAAGTGAATGGGTAAGTCGGTCGTTTCTTTCAATTCGCTAACCAACTGGAATGCCGCTTGGGGTTTCAATAAGCCAGCCATATCTTTGATTGCTATGATATGTGCCCCTAATGCTTCCAGTTCTTTTGCCATATCTTTGTAATACTGAACATTATATTTCGTGCGATTTGGGTCTAAAATATCCCCAGTATAGCAAATCGCTGCCTCAGCGATTTTACCAGCATCACGAACATACTGAATACTTTTTTCCATTTGTGGCAGCCAGTTTAAACTATCGAAGATTCGGAAAACATCAATCCCGTGATGCGCTGCTTCTTTAATGAATTCTTCCAACACATTATCGGGATAATTCGAATAGCCTACTGCATTAGATCCACGGAATAACATTTGCAACAATGTATTAGGCATTGCTTTACGCAATAATTTCAATCGTTTCCACGGATCTTCTGTCAAGAAACGATACGCCACATCAAAGGTTGCTCCACCCCACATTTCGCTTGAAAACAACTCTGGAATGGCTTCACCAGTTGCTTGAGCCACATTTAATAAATCATGAGTTCTGACCCGAGTAGCTAATAAACTTTGATGAGCATCACGGAAAGTCGTATCGGTCATTAAAACTGAATTTTGTTCTTTGACCCATTTGGTGACTGCTTCTGGACCTTGCTCATCTAAAATATTTTTAGCTGTTAGAATTTCTCGTTGTTTAACTTTTGGCATCCGTGGTGTTTCAAAGTAACGTTTTTCATGTTTTTCGATCCCAGGAAAACCGTTGACTGTAATCTCAGAGATGTAGCGCATCGTCTTATTCCCACGATCACGTACTCGAGGAAATTCAAATAATTCCGGTGTATTATCGATAAATGTCGTCTTCGCATCACCACTTTGAAAAACCGGATGACTGATCACATTGTGCATAAAAGGGATATTCGTTTTGACTCCGCGAATTCGGAATTCAATTAAACAACGCTGCATTTTTTCAATCGCTTGGTCAAAATTCAAGGCATGGGTACAAACTTTTACCAATAATGAATCAAAATAAGGTGTCACCGTTGCACCAGCATAAGCGTTACCGACATCTAGACGAACACCAAAGCCCCCTGGAGAGCGATACGTATCAATCTTCCCGGTATCGGGCATAAAACCATTCAACGGATCTTCGGTTGTTATCCGACATTGAATCGCCGCTCCGGTCATTCGGACAGCTGCTTGTTCTGGCAGTCCAATTTCTTTATGCAGATCTTTTCCTTGAGCGATCAATAACTGTGACGTCACAATATCAACACCAGTAATTAATTCAGTGATCGTGTGTTCCACTTGAACCCGCGGATTTACTTCAATAAAGTAGAAATTATCACCCTCAACTAAGAATTCGACTGTTCCAGCATTGACATAGCCGACGTGCTTCATTAATTGAACTGCTGCTTGACAGATTTTTTCTCGCTGAGCCGTATTCAAAGAAATACACGGAGCTACTTCAACGACTTTTTGATGGCGCCGTTGAACCGAGCAATCCCGTTCAAATAAATGAAGGACATTCCCGTGGCTATCGCCTAGAATTTGGACTTCGATATGTTTAGGATTGGCAACATATTTTTCCACGTAGATTTCATCGTTTCCGAAAGCCGCTTTTGCTTCACTTTTGGCACGATCATAGCCTTCACGGGCTTCTTTTTCATCATGAGCTACCCGCATACCGCGACCACCGCCGCCTAGAGCAGCTTTAATCATAATGGGATACCCATGTGATTCAGCAAATGCTAAGACGCCTTCAATCGTATCGACAGGACCATCAGAACCTGGAATTGACGGAATTCCGGCTTCTAATGCGGCTGTTTTGGCTTTGATTTTATCACCAAAAATATCTAAATGATGTAATTCAGGTCCTACGAAAATAAGACCTTCCTCACGGCAACGTCGCGCGAATTCTAAGTTTTCCGAAAGAAAACCATAACCCGGATGAATCGCATCGACATGGGCTTCTTTTGCCACCCGAATAATGTCTTCAATATCCAAATAGGCATCAATCGGTTTTTTTCCTTTACCGACAATATAAGCCTCATCTGATTTAAAGCGGTGAACGGAGTATTGATCCTCCTCTGCAAAGATTGCCACCGTTTTAATCCCTAATTCATTACACGCGCGAAACACCCGTGTTGCAATTTCTCCTCTATTTGCTACCAATACCTTTTTCATGCACTTCACTCCTGACTTTTTAAGTATTCATACTCGATCGCAAGTTTCGTGCGTTTTTCATCTGCACTGATGTTTAATGCAAAAGCAACGCCGACTGACAATACAAGTAAGCTATTTCCTCCTTGACTCAAAAATGGGAACGTGATCCCAGTCAATGGAATAATTCCTAAAATACCACCAAGATTAATAAAAACTTGTAATAACAACAAACTTCCAATTCCGATACAAATCAATGAATTGAAAGGCTTCTTCGAACGAATCCCAACCAAGTAGATCCGTGCGATCATAAAAATCAAAATTGCTAATATAATTAAAGCGCCGATCAAACCGACTTCTTCAATGACAATTGAAAAAATAAAGTCCGTATGAGCTTCACTTAAAAACCCTTTTTTCTCAATACTATTTCCTAAACCACGGCCAAACCAACCACCGTTATACATGGCATAATAGCCATTGACCATTTGGTGACCTTGATCCAATTCATATTTGAAGGGATTTTTGAAACTTTCAAAACGACTGACAATGTAAGCCAATCTTTGGGGTAAAATCGCCTCACCGAAATGAGTCAAAAACTGAATCACCAAAAAGCTGCCGATAATTCCCGCACCACCGACAATTAGGCTATACACCCAATTAATTCCACTAGCTAAGAGTAAAATTAAAGCTAACAATGTGATAATCGCCGCGTTCCCCATATCAGGCTGAACAGCAACTAAAAAGATCATCGCAAAAACCAATATCAACGGACGTTTCATATCAGTCACAAAATTATCCTGAATTGTCTCTTGTCGTTTAGAAAGAATATAGGATAAATACCAAACGACCATAATCTTTAAGTATTCCGCTGGCTGCATACTGAAACCACCGATTCGGATCCAACCTTTTGCGCCGTTGACTTCATCTCCAATAAAAAAAACAACAATCAACAGAGCAAAAATTAAATAAGTCGCAAAAATGATCAACTGCTGACTTTTTAATACATCTGTTTTCATCTTGTACATCAAACTGATCATAATTAAACTTAAGCCCCAAAAGATCGCTTGGTTCATCACAAGACTCGTTGGATTTGCATCATTTGTAATCAATAAATAGGAAGTTGAACTGTAGACAAAAATCAAACCGATGACAGTCAGAATCAAGTAAGGAATCAAAATGCTGTAGTCTAAAAAATGACGTTTCTTTATCTTTGTTGGCAAGATCTAAGCCTCCCAGCCGGTATCCGTCAGATCTTGACGATTTTCATATAATTCAGTGTATAAACGATTCAGCTCTGCTTCTAGTTCACTAAGCATCTGCTGACCTTCTCCTTGCTTTAAAACACCAATTTTTTCAGCAAAAAAGACTTGCCGTGAGAAGCCGTACATTTGTGTATCAACGACTTCTTCAAAAGCCTTACATTGAGAGATACAAAGACTATTTGTCTGATTATGAATCAGTAATTTGATCCGATCGGCATCCTCTTGCAATATTTTAATGGCAAAATCAGAAGAAATATTTTCCATTTTGCTTCCCTCCTATCTTGGTTTCAACATTATAACATAGAAAAATTTCAAAAAGGAAAAAAATAAGTGAGACTAAGCTTTTTCTAAACTCTTCGTTCGGGTTTTGACTTTTACACAGCAATTTTATATTACAAGAAGATTACAAATCCCGAAAATACAAGGAAAACGCGAAATATCAATTCTTTTTTTAAAATCATTCGTGAAACAATGACATTTCATGAAACATAACGATTTTTAGGCTTTCCAATTATTATAAAAAAAGACCACACTTTTTAAAGTGCGGCCTTCAAAGAACTTTATTCAGCAACTTTACGTTTCTTCGCTGCTTTTTCACGTTCTGATTTATTTAGAATCTGTTTGCGTAGGCGAATAGATTCTGGTGTAACTTCACAGTATTCATCATCATTCAAGAATTCTAGTGATTCTTCCAAAGTTAAGATCCGTGGTTTTTTAATCACTGATGTTTGATCTTTATTGGCTGAACGAACATTAGTCATTTGTTTTGCTTTCGTGATATTTACACCAAGGTCATTGTCGCGACTATTTTCACCGACGATCATTCCTTCATACACTTCTGTGGTTGGTTCAACGAAAACAGTTCCGCGTTCTTCCACACTCATGATTGAGTACATGGTAGCTTTACCAGTATCAACAGAAACAAGTGCACCATTACGGCGACCGCCAAGTGTTCCTTGAATCATTGGTAGATATTGGTCAAAGGTATGGTTCATGATCCCATAACCACGTGTCATTGATAAGAATTCTGTTGTAAATCCGATCAAGCCACGGGCTGGAGCTAAGAAGACCAAACGAATTTGACCATTTCCTGAATGGATCATGTCTTGCATTTCAGCTTTACGTTGACCTAATGCTTCAATCACACTACCCATGTATTCTTCCGGCGTATCAATTTGAACTCGTTCAAATGGTTCACATTTCACACCATCAACGATTCGTTCGATTACTTCCGGACGTGAAACTTGTAACTCATAGCCTTCACGACGCATATTTTCAATCAAAATTGATAAGTGCAATTCGCCACGACCAGAAACTGTCCATGCATCGGGTGATTCTGTATTCTCAACGCGTAATGACACGTCTGTATGCAATTCTGACATCAAACGTTCTTCAATCTTACGTGAAGTGACATATTTCCCTTCACGACCAGCAAACGGTGAATTATTGACCAAGAATGTCATTTGTAATGTCGGTTCGTCGATGTGTAGAATTGGCAATGCTTCTTGATGATCAATTGGCGTTACCGTTTCCCCAACAAAGATATCTTCCATCCCAGATACCGCGATCAAATCACCGGCTTGAGCTTCTTGGACTTCTAAACGTTGCAAACCGAAGAAACCAAAAATCTTCGTTACTCGGAAGTTTTTAATCGAACCATCTAGTTTCATAAGAGAAACTTGGTCTCCGACTTTCATTTTCCCGCGGAAGACACGGCCAATCCCGATTCGGCCAACGTAATCATTATAATCCAACAAGGATACTTGGAATTGTAACGGTTCGTCACTATTGTCAACTGGCGCTGGGATTTTTTCAATGATTGTATCAAAAATTGGTGCCATTGTTTTTGTTTGTTCTGCAGGATCATCTGATAAACTAGATGTTCCGTTGATAGCTGACGCATAGATCACTGGGAAATCCAATTGATCATCGTCGGCGCCTAATTCGATAAATAATTCTAAGACTTCGTCAACCACTTCTTCAGGACGAGCAGAAGGTTTATCGATTTTGTTTACAACTACGATTGGTGTTAAATGTTGCTCCAAAGCTTTTTTCAATACGAAACGAGTTTGCGGCATCGTACCTTCATAAGCATCGACAACTAACAACACACCATCAACCATTTTCATGATTCGTTCTACTTCACCACCGAAGTCGGCGTGTCCTGGGGTATCCATGATATTGATTTTGTAATCTTTATAGTTTACAGCCGTATTTTTGGCTAAGATCGTGATACCACGTTCTTTTTCAATCGCATTTGAATCCATTGCACGTTCTTGCAAATGTACGTGACTATCAAGGGTATCAGATTGCTTTAACATTTCATCAACTAAAGTTGTTTTACCATGGTCAACGTGGGCGATAATGGCCACGTTGCGGATATCTTCTCTGTATTTCAATTTAACTTGCTCCTTTTCTTGTAACGCGAGACTCACTCGATTGACAATTATAACAGAAAATCAGTGAGAGTGTTAGTAAAACATTTTCATTATTTCAGAAAAAAGTCTTTTCTTAATGTTTCTGCCTATTTAACCGCTTGAATATCCTTCATCGCTGCTTGAGTAGCGCCGATAAAAAATTCTCTTCCGCGGAAATTTAAAGGCTGATTATCCGCCCCGCAAGTCACCATACCTAATTGTTCCATCATGATTTTTCCGGCCGCGTAATCCCATGGGCTTAACATGCTAATATACCCCAGCTGAGTTCCTTTGATAATCGCGATAAAGTCTAACCCGGCACAACCTAATACACGAATTCCCATCGATGTGTTGGCAATTTCTTGGGCATGATACAAATTTTTGCGGTAAAGTGCCGCGTTCATTCCAATCAGACCTTCGTCTAACATTTTATTTTCTGGTGCGGCAAGTTCTTGTTTATTAAAGAAGACTTTTCCAACTTTTGGTCCACCCCAAAAAAGTTCATCCCGCATCACGTCATAAATAAATCCTAGCTGGCCGATTCCTTCTTCATAGACTGCAAGCATGATACAAAAGTTTTCTTGCTGCATCACAAAATTTAAAGTGCCATCAATTGGATCAATCACAAAAACTCGCCCATGATCAATCGGTGTTTGATCCAAGCCATTTTCCTCGCCTAAAATTTTAGCTTCCGGATCAAAAGACCGAATTTTTTTAACGATAAAATCTTGCGTTTCCTGGTCTACGTTGGTCACTAAATCAGTTCTTCCTTTTTTTTGATCAACCTTTAACGCATCGCCTAGGCCAGACTTGATTCTCTCAGCAGCTTCATAAATCCAACCGATAATCTCGTGTTCCATAATCGTCCCCTCCTAATCTCACTGTTGTTTAAAACGTTTGCCAGTCGTCTTTTTCGCTTGTTGAACAGCCCGATACAAAGAATAGCCACTAGCCGTTTCGAACTCTCGACCAATTCTTTTTTCTTCACCAATACTTTTTATAACGGATTTAAATTTTTTATAGCCAGCTAAAAATTTTTCGGTTTCAACACCCGTTTCGTTAGCGGCTTCAACAAGATTCAGAAAATTGATCACGTTCGCAATCTCTTCATGTGTCCAATCTTCATCAATTGGATAACTATAATTTGCCATTACTCACACCCCATTCGCAAATAGTTTACCATAGAACCCTCCTTTGCGTTTAGGCAAAAAGATTTAAAGGAAGGAACTAATTTTTTCTAAAATGAGCAGAACGCTTATTCTGTACACAACAATGTTCATTCATTTTAAAAGACTTTTAAGGAGCTTCTTCGAGAGCTCAAAAACGCACCTCAATCTCCTGTTAAATACTGTTAAGCTAAGAGACTTCTACAAAAAATAAGGGTACTTCTCTAATTGCAATTGAAAAACAACTACCAAAAATAGGCAGTTAAGAAATCGATAGCGAGTGTCTTCAAGTTTTAAAGCAGCAAAAAGATCTGTTTTCTACCGTGAAAAATAATTACTAAATTAAAACAAAAAAACGCCAAAATTTCATTAATTTTGGCGTTTTCCAACGATTTAATTAAATATGAATCGGTAAACCTAACGCTAATTCAGACGCGTCCATCACGATTTCGCCTAATGATGGATGTGGGTGAATCGTTAACGCAATATCTTCTGCATTCATCCCTGATTCGATTGCTAAAGCTAATTCAGATACCATATCACTGGCTCCGACGCCGGCAATTTGTCCACCAATAATTACATTGTCTTCTACCGTTGTAACCAAGCGGATAAAGCCTTCAGTCTTACCTAATGATAAGGCACGACCATTACCAGAGAATGGGAATTTGAAAGCTTTAGCTTCGATTCCTGCTTCTTTTGCTTCTTTGATGGTCATTCCAACAGAAGCTAATTCAGGATCGGTAAAAGCGACAGCTGGCATTGCTTTGTAATCAACAGCAACTTTCTTGCCGGAGATTGCTTCGGCAGCAATTTTTGCTTCATAGCTTGCTTTGTGAGCGAGCGCTGCGCCGGGAACGATATCACCAATTGCATAGATGCTTGATACATTGGTCCGGCCTTGTTTATCAACTGTAATCAAACCACGGTCCGTCAGTTCGACCCCTGCTTGTTCCAAGCCCATATCATTGGTATTTGGCCGACGACCAACAGTGACCATCACGTAATCTGCATCAATCGTTTCTTCTTTGCCGTCCACTTCATAGTGAACAGTCACGCTTTCACCATTGTCAACGGCTTCTCGTGCCATAGCAGAAGTTACTACTTTAATCCCTTTTTGCTCAAAGTCTTTTTCGACCAATTGCACCATATCTTTTTCATAGGTCGGTAGAATTTGCGGTGAGCCTTCTAGAATCGTCACTTCAGCACCTAGGTTCGCATAGGCACCACCTAGTTCCGCTCCAATAACTCCACCACCGATAATTACAAATTTCTTTGGTACTTCAGTTAAAGCCAAACCGCCAGTAGAATCTAGAATACGACCGCCAAACTTGAAGCCAGGAATTTCAATCGGACGAGATCCAGTAGCCACAATTGCATTATTAAATGAATAAGTTTGCGCTGAATCAGGATGAATCACCCGTAAATTTTTATCATCAACAAAGAATGCTTCTCCTTCAATGATCTCTACTTTGTGTTTTTTCAACAAGAATTTGACGCCACTCGTTAATTTATTAACGACACCGTTTTGTTTCCAGTCTTGAGTTTTAGCAAAGTCCAATTTGACGCCTTCGCTCGTTACGCCAAACATTGCAGAATCAAGCGAATCTTGATAATGATGTCCAGCAGAAATCAAGGCCTTAGAAGGCACACAGCCGACATTTAAACAAACACCGCCAATGTATTCTCGTTCAATAATCGCTACCTTTTGTCCCATTTCAGCGGCGCGGATAGCGGCTACATAACCGCCAGGTCCGGCACCAATTACAACTGTATCCAATTCAATGGCAAAATCTCCAACTACCATGATTTTATCATCCTTCCATTAATAATAATTCTGGGTCAGCTAATAAACGTTTAATATTGTTCATAGCTTTTTGCGCTGTCGCTCCATCAACAATCCGATGATCGAAGCTTAATGAAAGTTTCATCACACGACCGACCGCTAATTCACCTTCAGAGTTGACGATTGGTTGTTGGGCAATCGTACCAACCCCTAAAATAGCTACTTCAGGGTAATTGATGACTGGTGTGAACCAGCCGCCGCCAACTGAACCGATATTGGAAATGGTAATTGTCCCGTTGCGCATATCGTCTCCTGATAATTTGCCATCATGAGCCAAGGCTGCTTTCTCATTGATTTCATCAGCAATTTTGAACATACCTTTTGTATCTGCATTTTTTACATTTGGTACATATAAGCCATGATCTGTATCGGTTGCAATACCGATATTATAGTAATTTTTATAGACGATTTCTTGCGCCGCATCATCGATTGAAGCATTCAAGACTGGGTATTTCTTGACCGTTGCAGTCAAAGCTTTCACTACGTATGGTAAGAAAGTTAATTTTGTGCCATTATCTAAAGCAACTTGCTTGAATTTCTTACGATGATCCCAAAGTTTAGAAACTTCAACTTCATCATGTAACGTTACATGTGGAGCAGTATGTTTGCTGTTAACCATTGCTTTTGCAATTGCTTTACGTGTCGGTGTCATTTTCTCACGCGTTTCCATTTCACTCATGTTAGAAGTAAATGGCTGTGCTGGTTTTTCTGCTGATTTTGGTGCACTTGAAGAAGCTACTGGTGTTTCAGCTGGTTTTTCTGCTGATTTCACCGGAGCAGTTTGTCCGCCACCAGAAACAAAGGCATCAATATCTTCTTTTACAACACGGCCACCTTTTCCTGTCGCTGTTACCTGAGTAATGTCCACGTCTTTTTCCCGCGCATATTGACGAACAGACGGCATAGCCAGAACACGTTTATCTGGGTTGCTTGCTTCAACTACTGAAGAATCGCCCTTTGTTTCAGCTTTTGGTGCTGCTGGAGCTGCTGGTTCGGTTGAAGCCGCACTGGAATCATTATGACCTGGCGCATCAATTTCGACCAAAACATCACCCACATTGGCAACAGTGCCTTCGTTTACGATAATATTTTTGACAGTTCCCGTTACAGGAGATGGAATTTCTTCTACCGATTTATCATTTTGAACTTCTAACAAGGTATCGTCTTCTTCGATCTTGTCGCCGGCTTTAACAAACCATTTAACAATTTCACCTTCCGCGATTCCTTCACCAATATCTGGTAATTTAAACTGATAGACACCACCGCCATTATTTGCTGACGGTTCTGCAGCTGGCGCTTCTGGTGTTTGTGATTCTGCTGCCACACCAGAGTCCCCTTCATTGTCTTCGTGTCCTGGTGCATCAATTTCGACCAAAACATCACCCACATTGGCA
>WPCI01122752.1_pt1 | contig 22144 bp, 16 predicted proteins | sample 5399871 | NCBI WGS metagenome assembly WPCI01 (sample SAMN12869469, study PRJNA574797) | sludge metagenome | isolation source: wastewater treatment of pH7 | place: China:Beijing | collected 2019-05-20 | reverse complement strand
GTTTAATGGTGCGATTACCGGTTGGAATGTCGCGAGTGTGACGAATATGAGTTACATGTTTGCGAATGCGAGCGCGTTCAATCAGAACATTGGTGGTTGGAGTGTCGCGAATGTCACCAATATGAGTTACATGTTCTCGGGGGCAAGCAGCTTTAATGGGGCGATTACCGGTTGGAGTGTCGCGAACGTTACCAATATGAATTACATGTTCCAGAATGCGGCAGCGTTCAATGCGAATATTGGCAGTTGGAACGTGGCAAAGGTTACGGGGATGACCGGCATGTTCCAGGGTGCGTCAGTGTTCGCGCAGAGCCTGTCGGGGTGGAACGTGACAACGAACCTCCCGACAATGCCGACGGACTGGAATAGGTCAGCTAAGGGATTGACTCCATCAAATAGCGCACGTTGGCCGCTCCCATGGCAAGTGCCTATCATGCTCATTAACTTCAGCACGACGGCTGCTGGAGGAACGACCTCTGCTGCGCTCCCGATTTATGGGCGTTCGCTCGGGACTGTCCGAGTTGACTGGGGTGATGGAAGCTCGGTTCAGACCATAAGCGCAGACGCGCCGACACATACCTACGGATCGGGAACTTACCAAATCGCGATCATGGGGAAGTTCGATAAATATGGATCCGCCAATTCCTCCGAGTTGGCCTCAAACAAATCAATTACGTCGGTGCCCCGGTGGGACCAAAACGGTGTGGTCAATGCGACGGACGCGTTTCGGAATGCGGTGAACCTAACAAGTGTTGCCACACCTCCTCCTACCGTCACGCAGCTAGCGGCTATGTTCAGAGGTGCGACAGCATTCAATCAAAATATAAGCAGCTGGAATGTGTCAAACGTCATCACCATGGATTCAATGTTCCAGGATGCGACATCCTTCGCTCAAAACCTTTCAGCTTGGAACGTGGCAAAAATTCCTACGATGCCCACTACTTGGAACTTGAACGCGCCGGGGCTTGCTGACCCGACGTACCGGTTCCGCTGGCCATCGCGGTGGCAGTAGACACAAAGGCTCGCGCCGCCACATCACCCCGCAAAAGTCGGTGTGGCGGCGCGTTACTCACTGAGGCGCGAACCATCAGGCCGGGTTCGTCGGAGTTGAGAGGAGAGAGGCACTCTGCACTCGCCGGCAGCGGGTAAGAAACAGATGAAGCAATGGGCGTTTGTTCAGAACATGAGGCGCACCCACAGAGGTATTCCACCCCGACCGACCAGCGTCACTCGGCCCCTCTGCAAGCTCCGAGATGAACGAAACAGACAGGAATGCGCTGACAGCGACGACCGAAAGTGTGCATGAGTTTCTTGAACTCGGCGCATCAAATTGGTCTGGTTGATTTCAACCGGTCAATGAGTCCTCCGAATGAATCGCATCCGCGAACAACACGCCGAGCCGCGCCTGCTGCGTGTCGCACAACAACCCGGCGAGACGAAAAAGACGAATCGGCCCGTGCCAGCATCGCAAACGCGATTCAGGCACGGGCCGATTGGATCAAGCCACGAAATGCGACGAAGTCAGTGGTGCGCGCAATGAAAGCTATGCAGCCTCATCGCGAGCTCCGGGCCTCACCCTTCGTCAGCACCCGCGCCTCACTTACACGCCGTAGTAGAGCTCAAACTCGTAAGGGTGTGGGCGCAACGCCATCGGAGTAAGCTCAGTGTCACGCTTCAAGGTGATCCACGTGTTGATGAGATCCTCGGTAAACACGCCACCCTCAAGCAGGAACTGGTGGTCTGCTTCAAGCGCGAGCAGAGCTTCCTCGAGAGAACCTGGCACCTGAGGAATGTTCTTCGCTTCCTCTGGTGGCAACTCGTAGAGATCCTTGTCGATGGGGGCCATCGGTTCGATACGATTGCGCACTCCGTCAAGGCCAGCCATCAGCTGAGCAGCGAACGCAAGGTATGGGTTGCTCGACGCGTCCGGAGCGCGGAACTCGATCCGCTTCGCCTTCGGATTCGATCCAGTGAGCGGGATGCGGATCGCTGCCGAACGGTTGCCTGCCGAATAGGCGAGGTTGACCGGTGCCTCGTACCCCTTCACCAGGCGGCGGTAGCTGTTGATCGTGGGGTTCGTAAACGCGAGAAGAGCGGGCGCGTGCTTGAGAATGCCGCCGATGTACCAGCGAGCGATATCGCTGAGCCCCGCGTATCCGTTCTCGTCGTAGAACAGAGGTGATCCCTCTTTCCAGAGCGACATGTGCGTGTGCATGCCGGAGCCGTTGTCACCGAAGACTGGCTTTGGCATGAAGGTGGCAGTCTTGCCCCACAACTCTGCGGTGTTCTTCACGATGTACTTGAACTTCAGTACGTCATCGGCTGCAGACACCATCGTGTCAAAGCGATAGTTGATCTCAGCTTGACCGGGTGCGCCGACCTCGTGGTGCGCGCGTTCCAAATGCAGGCCAGCCTCAATGAGTCGGAGCGAAATATCGTCGCGCAGATCGGCTTGCTTGTCTACCGGGGAAACCGGGAAGTATCCGCCCTTGAGCGCGGTAGTGTTGCCGAGGTTTCCGCCCTCGATCTTTCGACCCGAGTTCCAGTGTGCTTCTTCAGAGTCGATTTCGTAGAAGGTTCGCTGGGGAGTCGTCTCGTAGCGAACTGAATCGAGAATGTAGAACTCAGCCTCTGGCGCGAAGAATGCGGTGTCAGCAATGCCGGTTGAGGCGAGGTAACGTTCAGCCTTCTTGGCCACCTGGCGAGGATCACGAGCGTAGATCTCACCCGTGCGTGGATTGTAAATGTCGAACACGAGCACGAGCGTGCGCTCTGCGCGGAACTGATCGATGTATCCGGTGGTGACATCGGGGATCAACTGCATGTCGCTCTCGGCGATTCCCGCGAAGCCACGGATTGAAGAAGCATCAAACATCTGACCGACTTCGAAGAAATCGAGGTCTACGGTCGCTGCGGGAATATTGAAGTGCTGCTGCACGCCCGGCAAATCAGTGAACCGGATATCAAGAAACTTGACGTCGGTTTCTTTAATGAAATCGAGCACTTCTTGGGGTGTGGTGAACATGCTGCTCCTCGTTTACGATCGCGGAATCACCGCTTGGCACCCCTTAAGGCTACGGCACGACCGTTTCAGCATCGTGTGCCGATTGTTTCGAGCATGTTACTTTTCTGGTCATTTTCAGGATGTGCCACGAGGTGAACCGGCATCTTCGGAGATATCTCGGTCACTCAGTTCATAGAATGAGAATCATGCCCTCACCTCAGCAGCCTCAGCGATTTGGCGATCTTGAACCCAGCAAATGGCCAGGCGAACGCCTTGGTCTCCCAGAAGCTGGCCCACGTTCAGTTGGCCGGATTGGCCGTCGTTTTGCGGCCATCATCATTGACTGGGCGCTTGCTTCGCTCTTGTCGCTCTTGATTCCCAGCGGTGGATCCGCCGCGGCTTTCGCAACGCTCGGGATTTTTGCGCTGATGCAGGTGCTCTTTATTCCAACCATTGGTGGGTCTATCGGTCACAGAATTCTTGGAATGCGCGTGGTGCCCATCGCCGGTGGCTGGGTGGGCTGGTGGCGTCCGATTTTGCGGACCGCCTTGATCCTCCTTGTTATTCCAGTCCTCGTATGGGACAGCGACCAACGAGGTTTCCACGACAAGATTGCCGGAACGGTATTGGTACGTGCATAACGCTGGATCAATGAGATGAGGGGCTGGTGTTGCCATGCAACACCAGCCCCTCATCTCATTCAGCGTGAAGTGAACGCTTCGCGTTAGCGCCCGCGCTGCGGCCTCGCCTTGTAAGGATCCATGCCCTTGGGAATGCCAATAGGGTCGGCCTTGAGCGACATGAGGCGATTGTAGACGTCAGTAATCTCGCGTCGGTTCAGCGCGGGCTTCATCTTGGTCAGCGTGCGCGAAAGCTTGTTGAGAGGGATACCGTCTTCGTCGGCACCGACGTAAATAGTGGTGATTTGCACACCACGGAGGGCGTGCTTCATCTTGACAGCCTCACGCTGAGCCAACTGCTGCGAACGTGCCTTGCTGCCCTCAGCGATCAACACCACGCCACCACGGCCAACCACACGGTAGAGCGCGTCTTGCTGCTTGGTCATGGCGATTGGCACCTCGCTGCCGCGCCACGACCTGCGCAAGGCACCGTTGATCACGGCTCCGACGGCACCGGGTCGCCCTTCGAGCTGACCGTACGCCACGCTCTCAGCTCGACGACCGAGCACGATCATGGCGATCAGGAGACCGACGAGAATGCCCGTGAGCGGCCAGACAATCCAGCCGAAGATGTTGTTGTTGAACACGAGCGCTGCCACGATCGAGAGCGCGATAGGTGCCACAAAGCAGAGCACGAGAATGAGGGGCAGATTCCGGTCATACTGCTTTGTATTGTGGTAAATCTGCACCATTTGCTTGATGCGGCCGGGCTGCTTTGCTGCACCCTGAGTTTTGTCCTTCGCCATAGAAACAAGCCTACCGCGTTGATCAAGATGCTTCGTCGCTCAACCCTGTCAAAGCGGGCCGGAATTGCGAATATCTGTGTAAAACACGTGGTGAGGTGTGTGCAGAAGCAAGAGTGAGGGCATGTCACAGGCTCCACCACCACGCAGCGCGCGCGAAGCAGCGCACCTTCTCTTGCAACTGTGTGTGATTGGCGTGCAGCTTCGATCCCGGGGATTCTGCCTTGGTGAGCTGCATGCTGAAGATCTTGACCTACACGAGCAACGAATACGACGCGCGCGAAACGGACTCATACGTTCCAGCTATCACCGGATGCTTCGGGCACGCCACCGTCGACGCGGACACGATCTCTCGTGCGTCACAGTGGGAATCCCACTCTCGACCGTGAGACGGCTGTTGCGAGAGTGGGCGGGGGAGAGCGCAGCAGAGTATCTCTACGAAGCGTTCGAACACGCGATACGGCAGCTGGCCTCGGGGCAGACGTCACAGCTTGGAGAAATCGCGCTCATTACATACGAAATCGGTAGGTGGCTCACAATTGAGCCACCTACCGATTTCGCGAGTGAGGCTGGTCTTGGCGTGGGATCTTAAAAGAAGTTACGCCAAGACGCTAGATGCCGAGGATGCTTTCGAAGTTCGCCTCTTCGAGACGAGCCTTCACCTGGCTCAGGAAACGTGCCGCATCAGCGCCGTCAACGATTCGGTGATCGTATGAAAGCGCAAGGTAGACCATCGAGCGGATCGCGATAGCGTCGCCGTCTGGACCAGGCACGACACCGGGGCGCTTCACTACTGCGCCCGTGCCGAGAATGGCGACCTGAGGCAGGAACACCAGCGGCGTGTCGAAGAGCGCGCCGCGTGAACCGGTGTTGGTGAGAGTGAAGGTGCCGCCAGCGAGCTCATCAGGAGTGAGCTTGTTGTCGCGGGTGCGGGCAGCAAGGTCTGCGATGTCCTGTGAAAGCTCAGCAACAGACTTGTCACCTGCATCGCGTACCACTGGGGTCAGCAGGCCACGTTCGGTATCAACCGCAATGCTGATGTTCTCAGTTGCCGGGTAGTTGATCGAATCACCATCAACAGTTGCGTTGATGATCGGGTAGCTGCGAAGTGCCTCTGCTGCAGCTGCAGCGAAGAACGGCAGGAAGGAGAGCTTGGTGCCGGTCTTGGCAAGGAACTCTGCCTTCTTTGCCTCGCGGAACTGGGCTACTCGGGTGACATCTACCTCGACAACGGTGGTGAGCTGCGCAGTTGCCTGCATCGACTCGACCGCACGTTGCGCGATCACCTTGCGCAGGCGACTCATCGGCTGCGAAGTGCCACGCAGCGGAGAGATCTCGACAGGTGCCGGTGCTGGGGCTGCCGAAGCTGCCGCAGGTGCTGGCGATGCCACAGCCGCGAGCACATCTTCCTTGCGAATTCGTCCGCCAACGCCGGTCCCGCGAACCGTGGAAAGGTCTACGCCCTTCTCAGCCGCGAGCTTGCGGACGATTGGGGTGACGTAGTTTGACGACGCATTCTCGATAGGCGCTGCTGGTGCTGCTGCCGGGGCGGGCGCTGCTGCTGGGGCAGGTGCTGCCGCCGGGGCGGGTGCTGCCGCTGGGGCAGGTGCTGCTGCCGCTGGGGCCGCCGCACCGCTGCCGATGCGAGCGAGCACGGCACCAACCTCTACGGTCTCATCTTCTGCGGCAAGCATCTCCTGGAGCACACCGGCGAACGGCGACGGCACCTCAGTGTCAACCTTGTCCGTAGAAACCTCAAGGAGTGGCTCATCGACCTCTACCTGATCGCCGACATTCTTGAGCCAGCGGGTCACGGTTCCCTCGGTGATGCTCTCACCAAGAGAGGGAAGCACGACATCCTGGGCATCGCTAGGAGCGCCAGCGGAAGCAGGCTCAGCAACTGCCGCTGCCGGTGCTGCCGCTGCCGGTGCAGCAGCTTCTGCGGGAGCGGCAGGAGCGGCTGGAGCCGCTGGCGCCTCTGCAGCGGGAGCTGCCGGAGCCGCAGCGCCGCTGCCGTCACCGATCAATGCCAGAGCCGCGCCAACTTCGGCGGTCTCGTCCTCAGCGACCAGAATCGCTTCGAGCACACCGGCAACAGGGGAAGGAACCTCGGTATCGACCTTGTCAGTCGAAACTTCGAGCAATGGCTCGTCTACCTCTACCCGATCGCCGACGTTCTTCAGCCAGCGGGTAACGGTTCCCTCGGTCACGCTCTCACCAAGTGCGGGGAGCACTACCGATTCACTCATTGTGCATTTCTCCGATCGTTTTTCGTTAGTCTGTGTGCCGCTTAGATCGCGTGCAGGGGCTTGCCGGCAAGCTTCAGCATGGTCTCGCCAATGGTCTCATTCTGGGTCGGGTGACCGTGCACCAACGGCGCGACGTCCTCGGGGTACGCCTCCCAGTTCACGATCAGCTGTGCCTCGCCGACGAGTTCTCCCACGCGTGCGCCAATCATGTGCACGCCCAGCACCGGGCCGTCCTTGAGACGAACCGCCTTGACTGAACCAGCCGTGCCAAGGATCGAGCTCTTGGCGTTTCCAGCGAGGTTGTACTCGTAAGACGTGATGTTTTCAGCGCCGTACTTCTCAGCAGCCTTCGCCTCAGTGAGACCAACAGAAGCAATCTCTGGATCGCAGTAGGTCACCTTCGGAATGTTGACGTCCTCAACAAGCGCAGGATTCATGCCCGCGAGCAGTTCAGCCAGGTAGATGCCCTGCTGGTAGCCGCGATGCGCGAGCTGCAGCCCAGGAACGATGTCACCCACGGCGTAGACACCTGGAACGTTCGTCGCGAGGCGCTCATCAGTGAGCACGAAACCACGATCCATCTTGATGCCCACTTCTTCGAAGCCGAGGCCAGCAGTCGCGGGACCGCGACCAACAGCGACGAGCAAGTAGTCAGCCTCGACGGTCTCACCGTTCTCAAGGGCAACACTCACTGAGCTCTCTGTTTGCGTGACGGACTGGAAACGAACCCCCAGCTTGAAATCGATGCCGCGCTTGCGGAACGCACGCTCAAGCTGCTTCGAAATCGACTCTTCCTCATTGGGTACGAGGTGAGGCAGGCCCTCAATGATCGTGACCTCAGCACCGAACGAACGCCAGACGCTGGCGAACTCGACGCCGATGACGCCGCCACCAAGAATCGCGACGCGCTTCGGGATCTCGTGCAGTTCAAGCGCGTGCTCACTCGCAATGACGCGGCCGCCAATTTCAAGACCAGGCAGCGAACGCGAGTAAGAGCCGGTAGCGAGCACCACGTGCTTGCCGATCACATTGTCATCGCCAACCCGCACGGTGTGTGCTGCGACAAGACGACCCTCGCCAGCGATCACCGGAATGCCGTTCGCCTTGATCAGACCCTGAAGGCCCTTGAACTTTCCTGAGATGAGGTTGTCTTTAAACCCGAGCACCCCAGAAATATCGACGCTTGCCACGCTCGAATTCACGCCGTACATGCTGCCTTCGCGTGCAACGTCGGCCACCTCGGCCGAGTGCAACAGTGCCTTCGTTGGCACACAGCCACGGTGCAAACACGTGCCACCAAGCTTGTCTTTTTCTACGATTGCGACACTGAAACCAAGTTGTTTCGCGCGCAGGGCCGTAGCGTATCCGGCGCTGCCGCCGCCGAGTACAACGATGTCAAACTGCTGGTCAGCCAAGTGGGCTCTCCTCGTATCGCATTCTCACCCGTAGGAACTAGTGCGGGCGTACGTAACTAAGCCTACTACCAGAGGCATCCGAGTTCGGGTGCGAATACACGGGGTTTCAAGGGTTCGCTCTAGGCGTGATGTTTCAGCCGTTATATGACACCAAAGTTCGTAGGATGGAAGACGTGAATGAATCGATCTTCTCAGCCGAATATGCGGAACGTCGGGCGCAAGTTCCCAAGGGAATCCCGCTGGTCGTCACGCTGAGCGGTATGAGCGATCCGGGCGGGGTAGTGAACCAACTTGACGCCTTTCTTTGGGATCGTTGTGAGCCACAGGAGATTCTTCGGTTTAATACGGATCTGCTGCTGGACTACCGCGCGCGCCGTCCCGTGATCACATTCAACGAGGATCACTTCATCGATTATTCGCCCGAAGAACTGAGCCTTTCGCTCTGTCATGACCAGCTCGGCGCTCCATTCCTGCTTCTCAGCGGGTTCGAACCAGACTTTCGTTGGGAGCAGTTCGTCGACACGCTCTTGCACCTGATCGCCGAGTTCGAAGTCTCTGTCACGGTCTGGGCACACGCAGTTCCCATGCCCGTACCGCACACGCGCCCACTTCGCGCAACGGTGAGCGGCACGAGAGACGACCTGATCGAAGAGCGCTCAGTCTGGAAGCCCACCACGAAGCTGCCCGCCTCGCTGACGCACCTCCTGGAGTACCGACTGCACAGCATGGGCGAAGAAGTTGTGGGCTTTGCGATCCTCGTGCCCCATTACCTCTCTGGGAACGAATACCCTGACGCGCTTCTCTTCGCGCTCGATAACATCATGGCGGCCACTGGCCTCATCTTTACGAGCGATGAAATACGTGAGCGTACCCACGAGTTCCGGGCTCAGGTGGACCGTCAAGTCGCTGAGAACGAAGACTCGCTTGAAATGCTGCGGGGCCTTGAAAGCCGTTACGACGCATATGTCGAAGACCAGGGGAGTCGGGCCCCTCTCATCGCCGATGAAGAAGCCCTACCGACGGCCGATCAACTCGCCAGCGAGCTCGAACGATTTCTTGCGCAGTATCGCGACGACACCTCACAGGGCGAGTAACGCCTCGGCAGTCGCGTGGGATCGCTCACAGCGCATTCGAATCGAGGTCAGGAGTGGGAGATCGTCGGCTTTTCGTGCAATAATGGTGCACGATAACCCGTTCGGGTCCCGTAAAAAACCTCGCTTTGAGTGTTCAGGGGCTTGACACGGGTTTTGCCGGTATACGCGTTGATTTGTTCGCGCGAGGCCGGGTGAAGTTCAGACTCGATTGAGAGAGGCGGCCGCGTGGCGACTGCAACCACGTCCAAGACTCCTGCGTCGGCAGCGAAAGCGACAGACGAAGCTGCTGAGGCAAAGGCAACTGAGACAAAGACAGCTGCAAAGAAGGCGCCAGCGAAGAAGGCGAGCACAGCGAAGACTGCTGCCACCAAGACCGCTGCTGCGAAGAAACCAGCAGCAAAGGCTCCGGCAGCTAAGAAGCCCGCGACAAAGAAGCGGGCAAAAGCCGACGACATCGACTACGACGCAGTAGACGAAGTCGAAGAGACCGAAACTGAAGAGACCGACGAATCGGCAAGCCCGGTCTCGCCGGTTGCTGCCGCTGCCACGATGCCGTTGCCAACCGGTGCAATCGTGTGGAAAGCCGGAGACGAAGAAGACGTCCCGACGATCGCAACGGCGATTCCCGGTGCTACCGCTGACCCGGTCAAGGATTACCTCAAGCAAATCGGTAAGGTCGCACTGCTGAACGCGGCCGAAGAGGTCGAGCTTGCGATGCGAATCGAAGCCGGTCTGTTCGCCGAAGAGAAGCTCGGCACCGAAACGAACCTGCCGAAGAAGCTTCAGCGCGAATTGAAGTGGGTCGCTCGCGACGGTCAACGCGCAAAGAGCCACCTGCTCGGTGCAAACCTCCGACTCGTGGTCTCGCTCGCAAAGCGATACACCGGGCGTGGAATGCAGTTCCTTGACCTGATCCAAGAGGGCAACCTTGGCCTCATCCGTGCAGTCGAGAAGTTCGACTACACCAAGGGCTTCAAGTTCTCGACCTATGCAACCTGGTGGATCCGTCAGGCAATCACCCGTGCAATGGCAGACCAGGCACGCACCATCCGTATCCCCGTGCACATGGTCGAAGTGATCAACAAGCTTGCTCGCGTGCAGCGTCAGATGCTCCAAGATCTGGGCCGCGAACCAACGCCAGAAGAGCTGAGCCGCGAACTCGACATGACCCCTGAAAAGGTCGTCGAGGTGCAGAAGTACGGCCGTGAGCCCATCTCGCTCCACACGCCACTCGGTGAAGACGGCGACAGCGAATTCGGTGATCTGATTGAAGACACCGAGGCAGTCGTGCCTGCCGACGCAGTGGGCTTCACCATGCTGCAGCAGCAGCTTGAGCAGCTGCTTGACTCGCTCAGCGAGCGCGAAGCCGGAGTGATCCGGATGCGCTTTGGTCTGGGCGACGGCCAGCCAAAAACACTTGACCAGATTGGTGACACCTTCGGTGTGACGCGCGAGCGCATTCGCCAGATCGAGTCGAAAACCATGGCAAAGCTGCGCCACCCAAGCCGCAGCCAGCAGCTCCGCGACTACCTCGAGTAGGCCGATCCTCGGATCCCAGAGTTGTAGAGACGAAAGCGAGAGCACTGATGGCACAGGCCAACGAGGGGAAAGAGCTATCGATTTCAGTCGATGGTGTCGAGTACGAGCGAATCCCACTGAAAACACACGTCGTCATGCCCGACGACAAGCTGAGCAACATTGTTGAGCAGTACGCGGCGAGCCAACTGCAAGACGGCGACGTATTCTTCATCACTGAGAAGATCGTCGCGATTACGCAGGGACGCTCATATTCACTCGATGAGATTCAACCCCGCAAGCTCGCCACCTTCCTGTCGAAGTACGTCACGAAGACTGCTTACGGAATTGGTCTTGGCATGCCAGAAACCATGGAAATGGCACTCCGAGAAGTAGGAACACCCCGTGTGCTGCTCGCTTCGGCGGTCGCAGCGGTGACGAAGGCGTTTGGCCGACGCGGAGATTTCTACCGAATCGTGGGTGACAAGGCCCGGAGCATTGACGGCCCAACCAACGGCACCATTCCTCCGTATGACAACCGTGTAGTGCTCGGCCCCGTCGACCCACACGGCGTGGCCCGTGAGGTACAGCGTCAACTTGGACGCGACATTGTGGTGATGATCGCCGACATTAACGACATCGGCGGCAATATTCTCGGATCGAACTCCACAAAGGAGCACGAACTCGAGGTGGCCCAGATCCTTGGCGATAACCCGCTGGGGCAAGGCACACAGAGCACCCCAATGGGCATCATTCGCAAGGTCGCAAGGAAGGCGTGAGCATCGTGGACTTGAGCGTATTCTCATCGATGGAGTCTGAGGTTCGTAGCTATGTGCGGGCCTTCCCCACAGTGTTCGAGACCGCCAGCGGATCAACGATCACTGACGAAGAAGGTCGCGAATACATCGACTTCTTCTGCGGCGCGGGTGCCGTGAACTACGGGCATAACCATCCGGCAGTCAAGAAAGACGTGCTCGAATACCTCGCTTCTGACGGTATCCAGCATGCCCTCGACATGGCGACCAGTGCGAAGCGCGCATTCCTTGAAACCTTCAACGAAGTGATCCTTGAGCCGCGCGGCTACGAATACAAAGTCCAATTCACTGGCCCCACCGGCGCAAACGTCGTCGAAGCTGCATTCAAGTTAGCTCGCCTCGCCACCGGACGCACGGGCGTGGTCGCATTCACGCACGGCTACCACGGTCTTTCAATGGGCGCCCTCGCGGCAACCGCGAACTCCTGGTTCCGTGACGCTGCTGGTGCACACCTCGGCGATGTCGTCTTCCACCCGTATGACGGCTACTACGGTGACGGTATCGACACCGTAAAGATGCTTGAGAAGCTGATCGAAGATCCTTCGAGTGGACTCGATCTACCAGCTGCCGTGATCGTTGAGACCGTGCAGGGTGAAGGCGGCGTAAACGTAGCATCGGCCGAATGGCTCCGAGCCCTGCGTGAGCTGTGCACAAAGCACGGAATCGTGTTGATTGCAGACGAGATTCAGATCGGCGTGGGCCGTTCGGGTGACTTCTTTGGTTTTGAAGAATCTGGAATCGTGCCAGACATGGTGACCCTCTCGAAATCGATTTCGGGATATGGCTTCCCGCTTTCGATTCTGCTGATCAACCCGAGCCTGGACGTCTGGAAGCCAGCGATGCACACGGGAACGTTCCGAGGGAACACCGTGGCATTGGTTTCGGCGACATCTGCGCTCAACCACTTCTGGCGTGATCCCGAGTTCATTAGTGGAATCGCTCGACGCGCTGAGCTTGTGCGAGACCGTATCGACGCGATTGCTGCCCGCTATCCAGAGCACTTCGCGACCCGCGGCAGGGGACTCCTGCAGGGCCTGGTCGGGATCAACGACCACGAATTGGCTGGACGAATCTCACGCAAGTCGTTTGAGCTTGGGGTGATTGTTGAGGTGAGCGGAGCCCATGACGAGGTATTGAAGCTCATGCCGGCACTGCTTGGCGACGAGGAAACACTGACGCGTGGCCTCGACGTGATCGAAGCAGCTGTTGAGGCGGTCCTTGCGGCGTAGGCCGCTGCTGAGCACGCAAAAAGCCCCCGGCTCCTGAGCAGTTCTGCTGCAGGGCCGGGGGCTTCTTCGTGCTTCTGAAGCTAGAAGCCGATCACTTCCTTGTATCGGGGGAGCAGGCCAGTGCGCACTCCTGAGACACTTGGTTTTGCCTGGAATACGCCGGTGTTGTAGTTGCCTTCGATGACGACCGGGCCGTCTGGAGAGATCGCAATGTCCCAGCCAACATAGGGCACCTCTGGCACCACACGAGCAATCGTGTCGACGAACTTCAGCACCTCAGAAAAGAGAGGAACCTGGAATCCGACTATCGAAGTTCCGGTCACTGGGTGCACGGCGAAGGTTCGGTTCTCTCCGTCGAATGCCGGGTAGAGTGCCACACCCTCGTCGCTGAGCATGGTGTACATGCCACCGTGACTGAAGTTGTCGATCGCGCCACCATTGCCAATTTTCAACACACTGGCGATCACGTGCACCTGGCTGCCATCGAAGTAGCTAATGACGCGCAAGGTATTCACGCTGGTGTTGCACAAGCGTGACATCTCTTCGTGCTGGGGGATGAGCTCTTCAAGCAAGAACTGCCGACCCTCAAGAAGCTCGGCCCGAAATGCCTCGTAGTCGGTGATCTCTGAGGCATTGCGCTTCGCGATACCGATTCCGCCGAGGCTGTCAGGCACCTTGGCCATAACTGATCCGTGGCGAGTGACGAAGGCTTCGATTTCGTCAGCGTCAGCCTGACGAACGTCAAGCCATTCCCGACCGAGGTAGGGAGCAAACTCCTGGTTAAACTGCGATTTGTCTGCCAGCTTGCTTCGAAAGTCTGGGTGGTTCAGCTTGAGCGCGAGATGGTTTGACTTCGGGTGGCTCATGAAGGTCCGGCGTTCAGCGCGGTTCAGATCGAAAAAGTCCCAGTCTTGGTAGTCCTGAAATGCAATCTCGTACACCACTGAGCTGTACATCATGTCGGCGAGGATCCACACTCGCGGCTTGCGAGCATCCTTGCTGATGGAGCCAGCCAAGCGCCAAAGTCGCCCTGCATCGAGAGCGGCTACGCGGTCAAAGAGGTAGCGGACTCGGCGCGCTGCGCCGAGTCCGCCCTTCTCAGTTGGCTGAGTTGTCTCGCTCACTGAGCGTCCACGAGACGTGAAGTCTCATCGTGCCAGACCTCCGCCATTGGGCGGAGCTTCGCCTCATGCTTCTTTGCGTGGTGACCGCAGAAGAGCAGCTCGCTCCCGTTCAGCACAACCCGCACGTATGCTTGCGCACCGCAGCTGTCGCAGCGGTCAAGTCCGCTGAGTGGCCGGTCTGCCGCAGGGAGCGTCTCTGCGCGATCCTGTTCAAGCGTGGTCATTGCAGCCTCCCTTGTTTGAAAAGTCCAGTCGCCGCGTCAGATACTCGGCGCCTGATCGTGATTCCATCAAACCACGTTTGTCTGTGCAGTGTGTGCAGGCTGGCAAGGTTTCGCTGACCGCGTAGCACAGTGAGTACTTGCGAAGCGGCGCGTGCTGGCGATATTTGTCTCCGGTTCGTTCTAGTGTTAACGAGTCAGGAAGAAAGGGGCCGCAGTCTTGGCAGAAGCGAGCTATTCCGCACGTCACCTCACTGTGCTTGAGGGGCTTGAAGCAGTGCGCAAACGTCCCGGTATGTACATCGGGACGACCGATTCGCGCGGATTGATGCACTGTCTCTGGGAGATCATCGACAATTCCGTCGATGAGGCACTCGCTGGCTACGGAGAAGAGATCGGGATCCAGCTGCATGCCGACGGCAGTGTGACTGTGAGCGATCGTGGGCGCGGCGTTCCTGTTGACGTCGAGCCAAAGAGCGGGCTGACAGGCGTTGAGCTCGTGTTCACCAAGTTGCATGCTGGCGGAAAGTTCGGCGGCGGCGGCTACGCCTCGTCTGGTGGCCTGCACGGAGTTGGCGCTTCGGTCGTGAACGCACTCTCGTCTCGACTCGATGTTGAGGTTGATCGCGATGGCAAAACGTGGGGGATGTCGTTCCGTCATGGCGAGCCAGGGGTCTTTGCAGGCGATAGTCCCGACAGCCCCTTCACTCCTTTTGAAGATGCTTCCACTCTGACTCAACTTGGCAAGGTGAAAAAGGGAGTCACCGGCACCCGGGTTCGCTACTGGGCTGATCCCCAGATCTTCCTCTCTACGGCAAGGTTCGAGCCGGAGTCGCTGGTCGCACGCGCGCGTCAAACGGCCTTCCTTGTGCCTGGTCTTGCGATTGAGATCAGTGATGAACGAACTGAGTCGCTGGGAGAGTCGGGGCAGCCGCAGCTTCATCGTTTTCAGTACGAGGGCGGAATCAGCGAGTTCGTCGAATATCTGGCCGTCGACGCCCCGCTCACCTCTACCTGGCGTGTGACTGATGAGGGCACATTCACCGAGACCGTGCCGGTGATGGACGAAGCTTCGGGTGCTCTCGTGTCTCGCGAGGTGGAGCGACGCTGTGAGGTTGATGTCGCGATGCGTTGGGGCACCGGTTATGACACCGAGATCCAAAGTTTCGTGAACATTATTGCTACGCCGAAGGGTGGCACACACCTGAGCGGCTTCGAGCAGGGGCTCACGAAATTCTTCCGCAAGCAGATCGAGCAGAATGCTCGAAAGCTCAAAGCCGGAAGCGACAAGCCAGAAAAAGACGATATCTTGACGGGTCTCACTGCGGTTGTCACTGTGCGAGTTCCTGAGCCTCAGTTCGAGGGGCAGACAAAAGAGGTACTCGGCACGGCCGCTGTGCGACAGATCGTTTCTCGCGCCATCTCAAAGGGTCTCGAAGAACGCTACAACTCAACGAAGCGTGATGAGAAGGCACAGGCAGCATCGCTGCTTGAAAAGATGGTTGCCGAGATGAAGTCGCGGATCGCGCTTCGCGCGCAGCGTGATACTGCTCGCCGCAAGAGCTCTCTTGAAAGCTCCTCCTTGCCGGCCAAGCTCATTGATTGCCGATCCAAAAACGTAGCCGAGACTGAACTCTTCATCGTTGAGGGCGACAGCGCGCTCGGCACGGCTCGCCCTGCGCGCGACAGTGAGTTTCAGGCCTTGCTTCCCATTCGGGGAAAGATCTTGAACGTGCAGAAGGCCTCGGTCGCTGAGATGCTCAACAACGCCGAGTGCAGTTCGATCATCAAGGTGATCGGTGCAGGATCGGGTCGAGACTTTGACCTCGATTCGGTGCGCTACGGCAAAGTCATCTTGATGAGTGACGCAGATGTTGACGGCGCACATATTCGCACGCTCCTGCTGACTCTCTTTTTCCGCTATATGCGTCCGATGATCGAAGCAGGCAGGGTCTACGCGGCGGTGCCACCACTGCATCGGGTCATTGTGCAGAACGCCGGCCGGAAGCCGAACGATGTGATTTACACGTACAGCGAGCAGCAGTTGCAGACCCTACTGAGCGATCTTCGCAAGCGTGGAAAGAAGTATCTCGAGCCAATCCAGCGGTACAAGGGCCTCGGTGAGATGGACGCTGACCAGCTCGCAGAGACAACGATGGATCGAGAGCATCGTTTGTTGCGCCGAGTCCAGATGCAGGATGCGCACGCAGCTTCGCAGGTATTTGAATTGCTGATGGGTGGCGATGTGGCGCCGCGCAAGGAATTCATCATTGAGAATGCCGATGATCTTGATCGCGAGCGTATCGACGCCTAAGTGGAACTTGGCTCAAGAGTGAGGGGGTGACACCGAATCCGGTGTCATCCCCTCACTCTTGTGTGCAGTGCAGTGCTGTGCAGTGCTGTGCAGTGCTGTGGCTTAGGGTGCCCAGCCGATGAACGATGCTGCGCCGTCAATCGGGGTGCCGGAGCCGTCTCGTCGGCCGATCTCGCTGGGCAACTGCCGGGATGCTCCGTCTGCAGCGAGTGCGCGCGGGTCTCCAGTGCCAACCCAGGCACAGGAGAGTTGGTCTTCACCCTTCAGGAAGCGCTGTGCGCGCACCCCTCCGGTCGCTCGGCCCTTTGCCGGGAACTCGCTCCAGAGACTGATCTTCGCTGTCGCCACATCGGTTCCGGGAAGCGTGAGCGAACTATCGGCAATCGTGACGACCTTGGCGTCAGCGTCAGCAGCGATCGCGCTCGCGAAAATCACCTTGGCATCAGTGCCGAGTTTCATTCCGGCCATACCGCCAGCGGGCCTGCCCTGCGGTCGAACTGTTGAGGCAGCGAATCGCAGCAGTTGCGCGTCGCTTGAGACGGCAGCGAACTCAGTATCATCTGGTGCGGGGAACGCGGCAACGAGTTTGTCGTTGGGCTTCAACCCGATGACTTCGAACTCTGGGCGAGAGGGCAGCTCGGTAAGCACAACGCGCTTGACTACTCCCTGCTCGGTGAACAGGCCGATTGGAGTGTCGGCTTCGAGTGGAACGATACCGACCACTTTGAGCTTCTTATCAGTGATGCCGATGTACGCGGCAAGCGAGACACCTGCGGAGAAGGCGATGGAGGCAGCAGGCACGAGCGGCAGATCAACCGGGGTGAATCGATGCAGGCTGCCATCGCTGAGGATCGCCCCGAGTTCACCTCGCACTGTGCCGTCAACTGCCGAGAGCACAGCGCCGTGTTTTGTCGCACGAGAGGCGGGGCGGGTGGTTTCTGTCGCGTCTGGATCACGATCAAGACGAAGCGCCCGACCGGTCGCAGAGAGCAGGACAGTGCAGGGGGTATCAGCGACTTCGAGTGAAGCTGCTGCGCCCGCTGAGGCGCGTGCGGGGCGCGCGACAGCTCCCGTGAGCACCGTTCGACGTGGTGTGCCATAGGCTTCGGCCACCTCGTCGAGTTCCGCAGAGACAACCGAACGCAAACGCTCGTCACTCCCGAGGATTTCGAGTAGCGCCTCAATCTCGGCTTGCAATTGGTCGCGCTCTGCTTCGAGTTCGACTCGGGAGAAACGTGTGAGCCGTCGCAACCGCAGTTCAAGAATGTATTCGGCCTGAGCTTCGCTGAGATCGAAGACCTGCATCAATCGTTCGCGAGCGCTTTCGGCATCATCGCTTGCGCGAATGAGCTGAATCACTTCGTCTATGTCGAGGATCGCAATGAGCAGACCCTCAACCAGGTGCAAACGCTCGCGGCGCTTGCGCAGACGGAACTCGCTTCGGCGGCGCACCACAGAAAGACGATGATCGACAAACACTCGGAGCATTTCACGCAGGCTCAGCGTCTGTGGTTGTCCTTCGACGAGGGCCACAGAGTTGATGCTGAACGAGTCTTCAAGCGGAGTGACCCGATAGAGCTGCTCAAGCACTGCTTCTGGGCTGAAGCCGGTCTTAAGGGTGATTACGAGGCGCAGGCCGTTCTTTCTGTCGGTGAGGTCTGCGACGTCGCTGATGCCGGAAAGCCGCTTCCCCTCAACGCCCTGCTTGACCTTTTCGATCACACGTTCGGGGCCGACGAGGTAGGGAAGCTCCGTGACGATCAGACCTGTGCGGCGCGGGCCAAGCTGCTCCACAGATACCTTCGCCCGAGTGCGGAACGCGCCGCGACCCGTTCGGTAGGCGTCTTTGATCCCATCGAGGCCAACGATGATGCCGCCACCGGGAAGGTCTGGTCCTGGAATGAACTCCATAAGCTCATCAACCGTTGCGTCAGGATGACTGAGCAAGTGCTTCGCGCCTTCGACTACCTCGATGAGATTGTGCGGGGCAAGATTTGTGGCCATGCCGACAGCGATGCCGGAGGCCCCGTTGACCAAGAGATTCGGGATTGCCGAAGGCAGCACGTCAGGCTGCATGAGCTGGTTATCGTAGTTCGGCACGAAATCGACGACATCTTCGTCAAGTGACCCGGTCATCGCCAGTGCCGCACCGGCCAGGCGTGCCTCGGTGTAGCGAGATGCGGCTGGCCCGTCGTCCAGTGAGCCAAAGTTCCCGTGTCCGTCAACGAGTGGCAAACGCAGCGCGAACGCCTGCGCGAGACGCACGAGTGCATCATAGATCGACGAATCACCGTGGGGGTGAAGCTTACCCATCACTTCACCGACAACGCGTGCACTCTTGACGTGACCCTTCTCCGGGCGCAGCCCCATATCGGTCATCATGTAGAGGATTCGCCGCTGCACGGGCTTCAGCCCATCACGCGCGTCTGGGAGCGCGCGTGAATAGATCACCGAGTACGCGTATTCGAGAAACGAGGACTCCATCTCTGATTGGATGTCGATGTCTTCGATACGTTCAACAGAATTCTGCTCGGTCACGATCTGATGCATCACCTTTCGGTGGGTGCGCGCCGGGTAAGCGCGCGCGGATACGATGGAATCATGCTACCGACGCCCACCGACAACGGCGCGAGGCTTGCCGCGATTCTCCCGACAGCTCTTGCTTCGATGGCAGTTTCTGCTGGCAGCGACCCCGCGAGCCTGCTCCAAGACGCACATTTGCTTTCCGGATCTGCCTCTTCCGCTTTTCTCGACTCTGGCAAAGTGCCGCCCGTGCGATCGCTCGTGCTCGTCGTCGTTGACGGACTTGGTCACGCGAATCTCAAAGCTGCTGCTGGGCATGCTCGAACGCTTACGTCCCTCCCGAACCGGCGCATAGAGACGGTGATCCCCTCAACCACTTCCGCGGCGCTCACCACCATTACCACCGGTCAATTGCCCGGAGCACACGGTCTCATCGGGTACAAGATTCGACACCCAAGGCTCGGCTTGCTGAGCCCCTTGAAAGATTGGGAGGGTGTCGAGGATCGCGATACCTGGCAACGTTGCGCGCCACTCTTTGATCTTGCACAGACCTTCGCGGCAAGGTCGGCCGTGATCGGTCGCCCGGCGCATGCCACTGGCGGCCTCACGGAGGCGATTCTTCGGGGTGCCGAGTACTTTGGTGGACAAACGATTGCGGATCGATTCAGCATTGCTTCCAGGCTCTTGCGCGGCGATGATCCCGTGCTGTGCTACCTCTACGTTGATGAGTTAGACAAGGTGGCGCACAGCGAGGGCTGGCAAAGCGAGAAGTGGAGATTGCGTCTCGAACAATTGGATGCCGCACTCCAAGATTTGCTGCATACCTTGCCTCGCGACGTTGGCGTGGTGATTACTGCCGACCACGGAATGATTGATGTTGCCCCCGAGAAACGGCTGATGCTGGATGAATCTGTGCTGCCGGCCGGCGCGGTTGAAGAGATCGGAGGTGAGCCGCGCATGCGTTCACTGTATCTCCGCGAAGGTGCTGATCCCGGATCGACCGCCAGCGAACTTCAGCAAGCTCTTGGCAAGAGCGCATGGGTTGGTACCCGCGACGAGGCGATTGCTGCGAACTGGTTTGGATCAGTTGCCGAGGGCGTTGCTGAGCGTCTGGGTGAGGTGCTGGTTGCCGCACGTGGCCAGTTCGCCTTCATGCTTCCGGGTGATGGGCCGAGCGCGCTGGAAATGGTTGGCCAGCACGGGGGAGTGAGCGATGAGGAGCGTGGGGTGCCGCTGATCGTGGGCGGTGCGCTCGAGGGATCTGGTTTTGTGTCGGCAGTGACCGAGTTCGCGGCATTGCGGGCGCATTAGCGCCGAGACCGCTCAACGAGACCGCTCAACGACAGGGGCCGAGGCTGCGATGGCGCAGATCCTCGGCCCCTGTGCATCGGGCGTGATGCTGCTCGTGTGTACTCGCGATCCTCTGTCTCAACGCTCAGAGCGTCGAACTGCCTGCCCGCAGCGCGAGATCCACAAGGAAGCTGTAGCGAGGGAGACTAGCTCGGGTCTTCTTCGCTGCGGGTGCCGAAGAGAATGTCATCCCAGCTGGGAATTGAGGCCCTGCCTTTGCCGCGCTTCGGATTCTCCTGGGGCTTTTCGTTTTCGATGCTCGGTGCTGTTTCTTGCTGTGGCTCTGCCGCGGGTGAGTCGGTGAGTTCCGGCTCTGCCGGAATCAACGTCGGCTGCTGGCTGGGCGCGCGCCAATCACTGATGTGTGTCAGCGAGACGGGCTTCTGCTCGTCTGCCGTGTCGTCACTATCCTGCGGTGCTGCAACGGTCTGGGTTTCTTCCCGGGCACCACGGCGACGGCGCAGGGCGTCAAGCAAATCTGCGGTTTGGCCAAGATCGTGGTTTTCGGGTTCTGGGGTTTTGATCGCGCGCTGGTCGATTTCGCGGCGGCGTGCGAACTCGTCCTCTGGTCGAATAATCGGAATCGATCCGGTTGAGGGGTGACCCGCTCGGACGGCCGCTTCGGCTCCCGGACTCATTGGCGGTGCGGCTGGGCGGTGGTCTTCACGCTGCGCTGGATCCTGCTCAGCATCCGGCTCAGCTTGAGGCTGCGCTGGATCCTCAGCGGGGACAAGGGACTCCCGATCGAATGCATCGGAGTCGAAGCGGTCTCCGCTATCGTGGGCGTCCACTGCACGGAGCTTCGGGATCAGCCGGTCGCCGACACCGCTCTGCTTGGAAAGCGTGACCGCGTCGGGTGTGAGGGGCGAGAGCAGACTCTTGCGGTGGTCGAATGACCAGACCGCATGGTGTGAGACCTCGTATGAGTCAAAGTCGAGTCCGATCATCCAGCCAGCATCATCGTCGCGCCATGAGGTCCAGGCCACGCTTTTTGCCTGCAAGCCGATGAGACGCTCAGCGATGACGGTGCCGAACTGCTCTTCTGCTTCTTCGTTGGGGCTGGTGCGCACCTGCACACCTTGCGCGCTGGAAAGAATGAATCGACGTTCGGCGAGGACGGGCTCTTCGTAGCGTTCGATGTCGCTTTCTTCTGCTCCTGTGAGCTGCATGATCTCGGCGCGGGATTTTCCGGCACGCACCAGGGACTGAATCTCGCGCGGATTGATTCGGCCAGCGCCGCTGGCCTGACGCGCAAGATGCCGCAGGTCTGCGAGCACGCTGCTATCAACGATCAGACGGTATTCGTCACCGGCTTCCGTTGCGACGATCAGAGCCTGATCCTCCCGACGCACGACACGCAATTCATCCATCGCTGCTTCCTTCCCGCACTCCACCCAAGATTGCCATGTTGAGGTGAGGATGCGCCACATTGAGACGGGCTGTTGCAAAAATTCAAGGTTTTTTAGCCACGAATCGTGCATTTCAAAGGCTTCGCCGGTTTCGCGCTCAGCAAACTCACGGTGTTCGGGTTTGCGCAAAGGGGGTGTATTGGGGCAAACTATGGCCGCAGTTGAGAGTTTTAGTCAACAAAACGAAGCGCAGGAGAGCATGGCTACCGATTACGACGCCCCCCGTAAGTCTGAGGACGAATCAGAGTCGATCGAAGCTTTGAAAGAACGCGTGCCCACGAAGGGTGCGTCGTCGATTGATTCCGAGGATTCTGACAATCCTGGGTTTGAGCTCGCGGGTGCCGATCTTTCGGATATCGAACTTGATGTTGTCGTATTGCCACAGCAGGATGACGAGTTCACCTGCGTGAATTGCTTCCTGGTGCGCCACCGCTCCCAGTTGGACCACGAGTCCAAGCT
>WPCI01485530.1_pt1 | contig 22180 bp, 17 predicted proteins | sample 5399871 | NCBI WGS metagenome assembly WPCI01 (sample SAMN12869469, study PRJNA574797) | sludge metagenome | isolation source: wastewater treatment of pH7 | place: China:Beijing | collected 2019-05-20 | reverse complement strand
GTGGCCGGCGGCTGATCAACCCGTTGCTTCGTCGCACTGCCTGGATCCAGGCGGCCATGGGGATTGTGTTGATCGTGTTCGGGATCGGGATGGCCGCGCAATGGGATCTCAGATTCCAGAGCTGGATCGCTGATGATCTGCCGTCCGCATTGGTCAACCCGACAAAGGATCTGGAGTCGAGCGATGCGGCGATAAACCGCCTGGCCGACCTTCGGCCGAGTCACTTTTCCAGGCAGGCGGAGCAGATCGCATCGGGTTCCCGGGCGGTCCAGTCGCAGCCCGGGACGGCGTCGAACCTGCCGGTTATCGGGATCGCCCCGGAGATTCAGGGAACCCGGGAATGGTTCAACACCCCGGGAACGCGGCCATTGAGGATGGCGGAGCTTCGGGGTCAGGTCGTCCTGATCGATTTCTGGACTTACACCTGCATCAACTGCATTCGGACCCAGCCCTGGCTGAATGCGATGTGGGACCGGTATGGAGGTCGGGGCCTGACGATCATCGGGGTTCACACACCGGAGTTCCCTTTCGAACGGGATGCCGGCAATGTCGAAGAAGCAATCGAACGGGCAGGAATCGAATATCCGGTGGTGCAGGACAACGACTACGCGATTTGGGATTCCTACGCGAACCAGTACTGGCCGGCCGAGTACTTCATTGACGCGGACGGAAGCGTCCGCTACGCCCACTTTGGCGAGGGGGACTACTCACACAAGGAAGAAGTGATCAGGGAGCTTCTTGAAGATGCGAACAGGAATCCGGGTGCCGGATTGACCGGAGCTGAAGGGATGGAGGCAGCTCATGTTCTGCTTACCCCGGAAAGCTACCTGGGCACAACCCGTGCGGACCGGTTCGAGAACGGTTTGCTGCTCCCGGGGGTTCATGATTTCGGTCCACTCGCAAAGCCGGGCGCCGACCAGCTCGCCTTCGGAGGCCGCTGGAACCTCGGCCCGGAGGAAGCTCTTTCCCGAGGTGGCGAGATCGCGGTCAACTTCAGGGCGAAGCGGGTCTACCTGGTTCTCACCTCTCCGGGCGGGCCGAGAACTGCCCGGGTCGAACTGGACGGAAAGCCGGTCAGGGGCCGCGACGCCGGAGTCGATGTGAAGCTGGGAACTGTCACCGTGAGAGACCAGCGGCTCTATTCGCTGATCGACCTTCCAGCTCCCGGTCGCCACACTCTCACGGTCAGGCCCCAGCCGGGAATTCGCGGCTACGCATTTACATTCGGCTGACCCAGGCCGGGGCGGAGCGCCAGAGCCGGTGATCAACCCATAGAATGGCCCGCTCAGGGTTTGACCTCTGGTTCCGCCATTGTCCAGCCCGCAAACCCGCGCCCGTAGCTCAGCTGGATAGAGCGTTGGTCTACGAAACCAAAGGTCACAGGTTCGAATCCTGTCGGGCGCGTTTGGTGGGGTGGCCCGAGCTATTCCTTTCGTCTGGCAACCCGGATCGGTCTCCAGCGCCCGACGGTAGTCGCTGGGAGTCCTTCCCCAACTATATGTAGCGCAAGTCGGTTCGCCGAGCCCGTTTCTTGGCTAGCCGTGCGAGCAGCTTCGGCGTCGAAGCCCCTGTAGCGTGAATCTGTTCTGCAAACCGCTCAAGGATGGCGATTTCTGCATCCAGATCCTTGCGGCGAGCGTAGATGATCGCAAGTTGCTCGTAATACCAGGGGGCTACCCCGAGCCTCTCAGCCCTGGATTCGGCTTCGGTTGCTGCGGTTAGCTTCAGAGAAGCTCCTCGGCTGCGGTGTCATTTCCGGCCCGACGGAGAGCCTTGACTTCTCCGACGTACTCAGTGAAGTGCTTACTTCGTACATATCCGGGCTTTTCCAAGCCACACCTTTCTCAGCCGCAGCCGGTCGCGTCCACGAGCTTCGCGCAGACCTCCGTCAGCTTTTCTGACCCTATGGTCGTGATCCGCTCGGTCAGGAATGTCTTGTCCGCCGAGAGGGTGTTGCCGACTGCGAGGACGCACTCGATAGGCATTTCGTCGTCAATACCGATTCTGACCTCGGTATCCAGGTTCCGGATGATTCCGGTCGCTGGCACGGCGATCACGTCGAAGACACGATCTATCGTGTCGTCGCGAGTGAGGATCAGGACGGGCCTGCGCTTCGCGTCCGGTGGCTCATACCACCAGACATCGCCTCTCTTCATGACTGGCGGTCGTTATCCCAGGACAATCCGGCTTCCGCTTCTTGTGCGTCCAGCCGACGCAGCGTCGCTGTCGAGCCTTGGGCGCTGAACTCGTCAACGTTGCCCCACTCGTCGCCGCCGCGCTCTCCTGGAGTCATGTGCTCGCGTTTGACCGCTCGCAGTGCGATCTCGGCGTCTTGCTCACTCCAATGCGGTGCCTCTTTGAGCAGCTTCTCCTTCGCCGTCATACCTAGAGGGTACCGCTTGGTTGAGAACACGAACCGGGTTCGTGCCCCGCTGGCGCCCTTCTGAAAAGGGCAAAGAATGGGCAGGGACGGTGAATGAGGGGCGAAGCAGGACGGCAGAGAATCATGAGCCACTTGGCTCATAGGTCACAAAATGGCATTCTAGAGCCATTTGTCTGGACTTGTGGACGCGATCTACGAAACCAAAGGTCACAGGTTCGAATCCTGTCGGGCGCGTTTGGTGGGGCGGCCCGAGCTTCAGCCTCAGGTGGCTTCAACATCTAGCGGTATCAGGTGGGTGAGTTCCCTTGCCGAAACCTGGGTGTTTCCGGTAAGTCGTCGAACCCGTTCGCCGATCTCATCCGCTGACATTGCAGTCAGGAGATCGTTCCAGTTGATTTTCGGATCAATGTCCTTTCGGGGTCGAATCACGTTCACATGGTTCTCGCCCGCGAACTTCATTCCATCCGGCACAAGCGCGGCGCGAAGGAGCCCTTTGCCCACCGCGCCAACTATCCGGTTCACAACCAGAGCTGGTCCCTGAAGCGGTTCCGTACCCGTCACATACTGGGGCCGCTCGTGATCATCCATCAGTTCGATCCGGCCGTGCCGGATGTTGTGAGCCCAAATCAGCGGCACGCTCTCTTCCGTCGGTTCCCTTGTCAGCCTGTCGCGATGCTGGTTCCAGACCACGCTTCCCGTAACGGCCTCGAACCCCAGCTCGTGCAAAGTCGGTCGACCCCGAAACTCGGCTTCAATTCCTTCCGGATCGGGTGAAAATATGATTCTGCGAAATCCGGATTCTTCGCAGACCCGGCGCAAATGAAAGCAATCACTGCCCGCTCCGGTCCGGATGACGATCAACTGGGCCGCGGTATTGGCGTCCTCGAAAAGATTGTTTCCCGCGAGTATCTCCAGGTGCTCGATAGAGCCGTTGGCGACAATGAACTCGCGTAGCGACTCAAAGTAGGCGCCGTTGTTCACCGAAGGCGGCACGACGAACCCGATCTGCCCCCCGGGGCGGACAGCTTCGAAGGCAATCTGGAAGAACAGGGCGAAAATGTTCGGCCGGCCGGAGATAACGGCCGCAAACCGCTGCCTCTGTTCGGGGGTTGCCCGAAACTGAAAATACGGTGGATTGCCGATGACGAGGTCGAATCCCCCCTCGCCGACCGGTTCGAAAGCCGAGCGGTTCTCGAATCGCGCTTGCGGCACGTTTCGAGCGGCGTAACCAAGGACATCCGGATCGATATCCCAGCCGGTCAGGTCGGCTCCGGGCTCGCGGTTGCTGACTGATGCCAGGAATTCTCCGGTACCTGCGCCGGGATCCAGGACCTTCATTCCCGGGAAAAGGTCCAGCTGATCGATCAACGCTTCCCGGACCCTTCTTGGCGTCATGTACTGGCCAAGAGATTTCCGGGCACCCAGATCCGCTCGCTCCAGCCAGGCCAGGGTCTCTGCCAGGTATGCCGAAGGCACCGCTTCTTCGCATTCGATTCCGGCTGTTGAAGACACGCCACGAAGATACCGGCGGCCCACGACAACTCCGCGCTCATGTCGGGTGGCAGCCCCTGGCCCGGAATCTCTAGTCTCCCCGGGGTGGAGAGGATACGGGAGGAGTCCGTAATCATCGGGGCCGGAATTCATGGTGTCTCCACGGCGCTTGCACTGGCATCGCGAGGTCGCAGATCGCTCATTCTCGAAGCTGCCGCCAGTCCGTTCCAGGGCGCGAGCGTCCGTAATGAGGGAAAGCTGCACCTCGGCTTCGTTTATGCCCTCGATCGCAGCGGCGAGACAACCCGGGCGATGGTTGAAGGGTCCCTTGCCTTTGCGCCCTTGATCGAACGCTGGTGCGGACCGGTGGACTGGGAAAGCATGCGTTCCGATGAGTTCGGCTATGTGGTCATGGGTAATGGACTGGTCGATCCTGACCAGGCAGAGGCACACTACGAATCGGTGCTTGCCGAGATCGAGAAGGTGGCTGTCTCGCTCGGTTCGAACTACGCCGGGGTTGACCTGGGCGATGCCGCCATCCGGCGCCATAATGGTGTCTTTCCAGGGATGGCCGACGGCCACTCAAACTGCTGGTTTGAAACTCCGGAACGGGCGATCGACCCGCGGGTCCTGGCGACCCGCATCGTTGATGCTGCGGCCGACGAACCCTTGATCGAGATTCGTTCGGGCCACCGGGTGGTCCAGGCGGAGCGGCTGGAGAGCGGATTCGCGCTTGAGGTGGAGACGGGTTCCGGGAGGTGCGCCGTCGAAACCGAAAACGTGGTCAACTGCGCCTGGGACGGACGGTCGGCTCTGGACCAGATGGTCGTCGAAGACCTGCCGGCTCCGAACTTCCGGGTGAAGCATCATGTCATCGTCAGGGGTGGGGACACGACAGGGATCGTGCCGGCAACCCTGGCCCAGGGTCCGTTCGGAGACCTTGTGCTCTGGCCGAATGATGATGTTTACATCAGCTGGTATCCGGTCGCACGAACCCATTTTGGCGATCGTCCGGAGGGGGACTTGAGGCCCGACCGGCGCCTGGCCGACCAGGTTCACGAGGTGATCCAGGGTATGTTCCCGGCCCTGGCGGGGTTCAGCCTGGCCGACTATGGCCCCTGCTTCATCGTGGCCGACGGTCAAACCGACATCAACGACCCGGCTAGCAGACTTCACACGAGGGTAGGTGCCGAGCATTCAGAGTTTCAGGGCTGGTATTCGATCAGATCCACGAAGCTGACTACCGCACCTCTCGCCGCCGAACGATGCGCGGCTGCTATCACAGGAATCGGCGCCGAGCTCTGAGTTGGCACCACGCTTGACAATCGCGATTCCGCTTCATCGTGGTGAGAAGTGGATCGAAGGGATCATCGACACTGTGGCCAAAGCGCCGGAATCGAGCCGGGTCATCCTCAGTGACGCCTCCCGTCAGGACGATGCGATCGAGCGTCTGGCCGAGATATTTCGGGCCGACGATCGGGTTGAAGTGATTTCGCGTCCGGAAACGCTGGGCTGGGTCCAGCATGCGAATCTGCTGCTCGAGGAAGCCGAGACCGAGTTCTTCTGCTGGATGCCGCAGGACGACCTGGTCGCACCGGCGGGGTATTTCGAGATGCTTGTCGCCTCCCTTGATCAGAACCCGGATCGGATCCTGGCTTTTCCCACCGTTCTCAGGAAGGCGACCAAAGGCCGGCTCCGAAAGAGGCCTGTCGGCGAAGTCCCCTTTCGGCCCCCGCCGTTGGAGCTCGGCCATGCCGGGCCGGCGGAGGAGGCGGTCCGGATGTTGAGGGACTGGAACCTGGGTCTGGGCTGCTGGCGGGGCGTGTTCCGGACCCGGGAAGCGCGGCCGATTCCCATGACAGATGACTGCGCGGATCTGGTCTGGACCTTTTCGTTGGCACTTGCGGGCAACTTCGTCTGGGTCGAGCCGGCCCGCTACGTGAAGCGGTTCCATCACGGGAGCGCCCACCGTCTGATGCGGTGGCAGGGCATGTCGGGAACCGTGGATCTCTACCGGGCCGAAGTTGAAGCCCGGCTCGGCTCGGACCCGGCGCTGGCCGAAAACGTCATGGATGAAGTCTGCCGCTACCTTCACCGGCACCGACTGACAATGGTCACGGCACCCCTGCGTCCGCTTGCCGCTCTGGCTCTTGACAGGCCCCGGCCCGTATTCGAGTGAGGCCCGTGGAGGCAATCCTCGGATCAACCCGTTCCAGCCAACCCGGATGCTGCCGTAAGGGAGCTCCATCCTGGCCCTCAAACCACTCCAAGTCGCTTCGTGGTCACCTCATCGCGCCGAGCAGGTAAGAATGCCAGACGGGAACAACGCGATGATTCGACCAACAGACCGGGAGATAGAGGCCTGGAGCCGCAAGTCCAAGCGGCAGCAGCTGGCTCTGCTCTGGGATGAATACGAGCGGGACGGGGTCAAGGTGATTTCCTGCTGGGAAGAAACCGATTGGTCTTCTGTCTATGTCATTTCCGCGTCACAGCCGAAACGTCCCAAGCCCGGGAAGTGGTGGGCGATCTGCTTCGTTGACTTCGGCCATCGGGAAGCAGACAAGGTGGTGTTTTCTGACGACCGGGCGGGAGAAGCCGCGCCCGCGCCGATCAGGGATGCCAGGGAGATCAGGTACCTGCTTGAAACGAACGGGATCGACGAGCGGGACGAGCTCTGCGAGTTGCTGATCACCCTCGGGTCCCGCCGCGACGAAATCGATATCCCGCTGATATCCGCCTTCGCTGGCCACGAAGACAAGGTCGTCAGGTACACCGTGCTCGGGATGCTCTCCTGGCAGCCGTCGGTGACCAATGCCGATCTCGGTGCGAGATTCGGCAAAGACACTGACCCCAGGGTGGAGGATCTGGCGGTCCGCTTTGCGGCCGGAAGGGCCCCTCGACGGACCAGAATCTGAGACCCGGAGCTTTCTGAATTTCCCCATTTGGGGGATTTGGGGGAGTAGGGTGCCGGACGAGAACCCGAACGGGAGGTGCCGCTCATGAAACTGGCCATTCGAACGACCGCAGTCCTGCTTGCTTCACTCGGTTTGCTGGTTGTCGCGGGGTCCCGGGCTGCGGCAACTGCCGGGGCTGCACCAGCCATCAACACCGCACCAATGGCCAGTGACGGAGTCCGTTACTTCGCCTACATGACTCCGAGGCGGATCCCGGTTGTGCTCGACACCTGGCGGCGTGAGACCAACCCGATCCGGAATGCAAAGGGCTGCCAGCCGCTTGATGTCGGTGGATCCCGGGTGCTACTGACCTGTGGCAAGGCAGACAAAGAACACATGCGGACCACGAAAACCGCATCCGCGCGTGGCGGAAAGGCACGCAGGCTTCCCCACAACAAGAGCGGCTTCTGGAACTCGATCGGCAGGTACTGGGTCGAGGGCAACGCGCCCTGCACCGGCACCGGTGGCTGCCTTGCCGGCCGGGTATACGTCAACTGGCGGACGGGAAAGATCGATTCTCCCAAGGGCATTCCGGGTAACTTCGACGAGGCCAACCTTGAACGGCCGAAGCTCCGATATCGGTCGCCCGCCTTCATTCCGGCCGGGTTTGCGAACACCTGGAAGGTCTGCTGGGCCGGTGAAATTGTCGTAACCGACACCGGCAGGATCCGGGTCTGGAGGAACCGGCACAGATCGGTCGTGATCGGAACCGGGGACAATCTCAGGTCCGGATGCAACTCTTTCGGAGGTCTCCGCATCGGAAGTGGAAAGGTCACCTGGAACCGGGGACGGGTGATCCACGCCTACAACGCAGTGACCGGCATGGACTACTCGCGGAGACTCGCCAATCCGACGAAGATCGTCCCGGTCCGTGACGGTGCTGTCGTTGCGATGAAGGTTCGTGACGGAACGAAGCAGGACCGCTACCGGATCCGCTTCGTCACGCTGCCCTGAGGGGTGCGACCGTAACCCGGTCCCTGGCCGGAACCCCGGTTACGACCGGGACTACGGCCCCTGGCGGTGGCCTCCCGGCCGGAGGCGTTCCGCCATGTTGTCTAGCGGGAGATGAGGGTTGTTTCGGCACCGTTCCCCGGGGTGGAGGTGATCATCCGGCGACGGGCCGGTTCCGACCGGTTGTGATGGGTCGCGACCCTGGTTTCACGGAGCAGTTCCCGCAGGACAATCCCCATTTCAAGTTGAGCGAAGCTGGCGCCGACGCAACGCCTTCTGCCTCCGCCGAAGGGGATCCATGTGTATGTACCGGGGTCTGATTCCAGAAAACGCTCGGGCCTGAATGCGTAAGGCTCCGGGTAAATGTCGGGGTCATGGTGGACCAGCCAGACGCTCGCCAGCATGTGGACCCGGGGCCTGTATGTAACGCCACCGATCTCGATCGGTTTCTTTACAGTTCGCGGGGCGGCGTTGAGAAGGACCGGCCGGAGCCTCAGGCTCTCGCGGATCACCGCGGTCAGGTAGGTGTCGTCGTCACCTTGGTCCACCGAATCGACCAGGGTCTCAAGTACTCGCGGTTCCCTCGAGAGTCGCTCCAATGTCCAGGCCAGCTGGGTCGCAGTCGTTTCGTGACCGGCGACAAGGAGGGTCATCAATTCGTCGTGAATCTCGACGTCACTCATCGGTGAGCCGTCTTCATGGCTGGCTCCGATCAACGAGTTGATGATCTCGCTGCCACCTTCGTCACCTCGCTTGCGCCTGTCCCGGATCTCGCTGTAGATCAGCTCATCCGCACGGGCCCGGGTCTTGAGGAAACCTGCCCAGGGCCCACGCCCGAAGGGTGCCCGCCGGGCCGGTGGCAGGAGACTCAGCGGATTCATGCCGAAATCCAGCATCTCGGTCAGGGCTTCGCGCAGAGGGTCCAGACGCTCTCCTCGCCGCAGACCGAAGACCGCAGCAAGGATCACCTCGAGAGTGAGACTCTGCATGCGTGGATGAATCGGTGCCGACTGGTTCCGGGGCCAGGAGCGCACCTGTTCCCGGGTGACTTCGGTGATCATCGGCTCGAGGCCCTTCATGCGTTCACCGTGGAATGCGGGCAGGACCAGTTTGCGTTGCACCATATGTGGACCCTCGTCGAGCAGAAGGATCGAGTTCGGCCCGACAATCGGTTCCAGGATCCGGGTGCCTTCACCCGGGTGAAGGACATCCGGTGGCGCGGTGAAAACCTGCTTGATCTCGGCCGGGTCCGAGACAACGACGAATGGATCCTGGGCGGCAAGGCGGATAGTGAACCTGCTGCCGTACTGCTTGCGGCATCGGTCAATGAAGCCAGTCGGCCTGGTCCACCAGCCGACGGTCTGGATCGCCCCCGGCATGCGCGGGCCGGGAGGAAGGGACTGTTTTTCATTTCGATTCACCGACTGGAAGGTATCGCTTGAGGAGGAGCGGCCGGCAAGGCGGCCACCGCATCGGCGAAAGCGGTGGCATTGAGCGACCCAAGCCCGGTGGCAAGGTCGTAGCCGGACTGGGCGGCACCACCGGCCGGGGTCCTGCCAACCGCGGACTTTGGCTTCCTCGAGCTGGTCCCGACCGTAACGTCACGGAAGATTGACCCGTAGCCGGGACCCTGGGCGAGTTCATAGAGCAGCGGGGTGATCGCCCCGAGCGGCGGTCTGCCTGCTTCGCGCTCCTGCTGGAGAGCGAGGGCGACCATTGCGGCAGTCAGGGGGGTCGCGGCGCTGGTCCCGCCACCTGGTCCCCAGCCGCCCGTGCCTTGTTCGTAGGTGGCGATTCCGGGTGAAAACGAACCCATCGCTGCGACATCGGGCAGCAATCTCGTCTCCTTGCCCTTCTGGAGCGCGGGGGTCAGGCCGGGAGCTTTCTGGAAGGCGGGCCTCGGCCAGAATCGGCTCGGTCCGCCGCCGGAACCCGCCCCTTCGGATGGTTTGGTTGCGTACGTCGACCAGACCGGCTGTGAGGTGATGCGGTTGTCCGGGCTCAACCCGAGGTTGGTACCGCCGACTGCGGTCACGAATCTCGAACTGGCCGGGAAGTTGGCTCCGGGGCGTTTGAAATCACAACCCAGGAAACCCGCGTCACCGGAGGCGGCGAGCGTTGTGATTCCGATCGCCGCGGCCTCGGCAAGCAGTCGCTGGGCGAGCCACTTCTCGGCCTTTTTGAACTGGTATTCGCAGATCCCGTCGCTGATCGAAAGGATGTCCGGCAGCTTGCCACCCTGTCGGGAAGGGTCGAGCGCGCCGATCAGGAAGAGCAGCAGGGGATTGTTGAACTTGTTGTCCTGGGGCACAAAGATCGGCAGGATCCGTTCCAGCTTTGGCGCCAGGAACGAGAGGGCCTCGACATCAAGGACTGTCTCGTCCGGACCGGCCTGGGTGTCATTGACACCGCTTGGCATTCCAGGCTGGGAGACTCTGGGGGCCGGCTGGTTGAAGCATCTGGCCCAGACCCGGAAGTCAGAAAGCCCGACAACCTGGCCGCTCAGGGTGGCGACCCTGACACCGGAGCCATCCAGACCCCGGTTCCGCAACTCATCAACACCGTATGCGGCAGAGATCTGGTTCGGAGTCAGGGCCTTTGACCGGATCGCGGCGGAGCAGCCCTTCGGAGTGCCAGAGACAGAGGAAGAAGCCTTCGGTGGCTTTGGGGTCGGCCCGTTCGGGTAGATCTCGCCGACCGAGACCTGGCGGATCGCCCATTTGAAGCCCCGGGGACGGCAGGGATCGCCGGGGATTTTGCTGCCAGCACAAAACAGCCGTGTGGCGGCGGCCGGGGTCACCACAAGGATCGCAGCGGTTCCGGTCGGATTCAAGTTGACCTGACGGACCCCGCGCAGCAATCTCAGGCTCATCACTTTCTCCCGGACCTTTTGCGTGGCACCGAACCGCTTTCCGTACTGCTCCTGCGTCAGAAAGTGCCGGTAGCTGCTGCTACCCGGATCGGAGATTCGAGAAGCAGTGACCAGCGGCTGCCCTTGCCCGGGGAGGCCGAGTACTACCACCCGTCGCAACAAGCTCCGTTCCGCCGTGATCCCGGCTTCGCTGGCCACGCTCAAGGCAGGCCAAGACGCAAGACCGATCAAAACGGCCAAAGTGGCTATCCCGGCTGCCGGCACTTTCCGCCCCATGCGCAATGAATACTCTCACCGGCCCCTCCAGTCAATTGGGTGATCGTTCCGGACAGCCCCGGGCCCCGATGCCATTCGAGTTGAAGCGGACGTTCCTGTGGTCGCGAATATGCTCTCGTCATGGAGCCCACTTCAAGTCCTGATGCCCAGACTGCTTCGATTCCGCCCGGTACCCCCGGTGACGGGTTGATCCTCAACCCGACCACGTGGTCGGCGTCCCACCTCGACCCTGCCGATGAGCAGCGGTTGAAGAAGATGATCGAGTGGTTCGAGAACCGCGGTCTGAAGCAGCTCAAGGATGACGACCGGGAAAATCACTGGTACTCGGAGTTCATCGCGATGCAGGCTGAACTTGGAATTTTCAGCAGCTTTCTGACCCCGGCGCGGGATGGCGATGGTGATCCGGAGAAGCGCTGGGACACGACCCGGATCTGCGAGTTCAATGAACTCTCGGGCTTTTACGGGCTGCCGTACTGGTACACGTGGCAGGTCTCGATTCTCGGACTCGGGCCGATTTTCCAGTCGGGGAACGAAGCGGCCCGCAGGAAGGCCGCAGAGGAGCTGGCAAAAGGTTCGATCTTCGCTTTCGGTCTTTCCGAGCGGGCCCACGGTGCCGACATCTACTCGACCGACATGGTCCTGACTCCGGCCGGCGACGACGGTGCCGGGGAGACCTGGACCGCGACCGGCGGCAAGTACTACATCGGCAACGGCAACGAAGCAGCGATGGTCTCTGTCTTCGGCCGGGTCGATGGCATTGAGGGTCCGGACGGTTACGCCTTCTTCGCCGCGAACTCGCAGCACTCCAACTACGAACTGGTTCGCAACGTGGTCAACTCGCAAAGCTACGTTTCCCAGTTCAATCTGAATGCCTATCCGGTCGAGTCGGCTGACTTGCTCCACCAGGGGCCGGGAGCGTTTGACGCCGCCCTGAACACGGTCAACATCGGCAAGTTCAACCTCGGCTTTGCCTCTATCGGGATTTGCGAACACGCCTTCTGGGAAGCGATCACCCACGCTGACAGCCGGGTGCTCTACGGGATGAAGGTGACCGACTTCCCCCAGGTCAAACAGGCCTTTACCGACGCCTTCGCGCGGACCGTGGCGATGAAGCTCTTCGCCTGGCGGGCGGTCGACTATTTCCGTAGCGCCTCGCCAGAGGACCGGCGGTATCTGCTGTTCAACCCGCTGACCAAGATGAAGGTGACGACCGAGGGCGAGAAGGTGATCGACCTGCTTTGGGACGTGATCGCCGCGAAGGGTTTTGAACGGGACATGTGGTTCGAGATGGCTGCGCGGGACATTCGTGCCCTGCCGAAGCTGGAAGGAACTGTTCACGTGAACATGGCCCTGGTCCTCAAGTTCATGGCCTCCTATCTCTTCAACCCTGACTCCGATCTGACCGCGCCGGAGCGCAGGCAGGAACCGGGTGATGACGAGTTTCTCTTCCGTCAGGGGCCGGCCCGAGGTCTCGGCAAGATCCGCTTCAGCCCCTGGGAGCGCTCATACGAAACCTTCTCCGGGGTGCCGAATGTGGCGAAGTTCATGGAGCTGGTCGAGTCATTCAAGTCGTTCCTGGTCGAAGCCGGTCCGGATGAGAACCAACAGAAGGACCTCGATTATCTGCTCACGCTCGGGGAGCTCTTCACCCTGGTTCCGTACGGTCAGCTGATCTGTGAGCAGGCAGAATTGATCGGCCTGCCGGAGGACACCCTCGATCAGATCTTCGACGTGATGATCCGGGACTTCTCAGGTTACGCGGCCGAACTCCACGGCAAGACTTCATCCACCGAAGCCCAGCAGAAATGGGCCCGTTCGGTGATCACCAAGCCGATCGTTGACGAGGCGCGGTTCAATTCGGTCTGGGCCAAGACCCGGGCTCTTGCCGGCGGCTACGAGATGAGGCCCTGACATGCAGCGGATGCGTTTCGTCAAAGATTTCGACCTTCCACCCGAACGGGTTTTCGGGTTTTTCGCCGAGCACGAGAACATGGACGTGATCCTCGGAGCCGAGATCACCCGGCTTCGTGATGGCGACGACGGGTCACGCAACGGCGTCGGGTCGGCCCGCCGGCTGAAGCCGCCCGGACCGGTGCCCGCCTTCGAGGAGACGGTGACCGCCTTCGTTCCGAACGAGCTGATCGAGTACAGGGTCACAAAGGGCACACCCCTGAACCATCACCTCGGCACGATTACCTTCACCCCGGCCGGATCCAGGACCCACCTGGAGTGGAACATCGAGATCGGAACCCGTCTGCCGGGCCTCGACTTCATCATCGCCAAGGTCCTGGTGAAGAACATTGGCGGCGGTCTCGACCGCGCCGCGATCCCGGCCTGACCCAGTTTCGGACCTCCCCCCTTGCGGTAGGAGCGTCCGGATGCGAGACTCGGCCGTGGAGACCTAAACCGAGGGGGAGAGGGCTGGATGAAGTCAAGGAACGTCTTGCTTGCCGCGGGTATCGCCGCACTGATTGCTGCCACACCGGCCGGGGCCGAGGTCAGAACCCTCACCGGAAGTGTGTCGGGGCATCCCGGTTCGAAGCTGATCGTGAAAATCCAGCGCCTGGGGGGCAACCCGTTCCGGGTGACAAGCTTCGAGTTCCGTCGGCTCGACTTCACCTGCTTTGGTGATACCCCTGACGGCAAGCTCAGCGGCAAGGTCGGTCGGATGAAGATCGAGCAAGGGCCCAATCCCTTCAACCCGGGAAAGCAGGGGCATGTCTACTTCTCCGGTCGCAGCCAGACCACCCTCGACAGGAAGGTCGCTGTGTTCATCACCGGGGTGACCGACCGGAAAGCGAAAACGACCAGAGGAAACCTGGGCGTTTCGTTCGGAGACGGCTGCTCAACCGATTCGGGAACCGGTTTTTCGGAGTTCACGGCCCGGCGTTGAATGGCGGACAGGCCAGGCCAGCACCCCGACGGGACCTCTGACGGCGCCTAGCGGACCCGGGGAACCCGGGTCCGTATCTCGTCCAGCAGGCGCTGGGAGAGTTCCTGGTCATCCTCGCCTGGGCGGGGCTGGCCTCCGGCAGGCGCGAAGAACTCGACTGTGACCCGCGGCCGCCTCGGGAAACGCTTGAGGTCAGTGCCGCCAGCCACCGCGATCAGTACCACCGGCACTCCGGGGCAGGCCCGGCAAAGGCGCGAGACTCCCCTGCGCGCACGCAGAATGGTGCCCCGGGAAAGTGTGCCTTCCGGGAATACACCGATCATCTCGCCTCGTCCGAGTGCCTCGACTGCACGTTCCAGAGCAGCGGTGTCACCGGCTCCGCGCTCAATCGGTATCTGATCGGCTTCGTCGAGAATCCAGCCCATCGGCTTGAACTTCCAGAGCGAATGCTTGGCGAGGAAACGCAACTGGCGTTCCTTCCACATCATCGACTCGATGAGCGCCAGCGGGTCGAGCCACGAATCATGGTTCGAGACGATCAGAGCCGCGCCCGTGGCGGGGAGGTGCTCAAGACCCTTGACGCTCAGGCGGACCCACCATCTCAATGGCCGGAGCATGAGCCGGACAGTCTGGTAAAGCCTCCAGCCCCGGCGCTCGGAAACCGCCTCGGTCAGATTCTCCGGAGTGACGAATTCTTCTGCTGTCGAGCTGGTCATTGATCTTCCACAGTGCCTTGCGGATTCATGAACAACCGACTCTAGACCCTTCAGCTCTGAAGACTCACGTGTTTGTGTTATTCACACGGATTGGGTGAAAGCGGGAATGGCGGGTTTCCGGGCTCCCCTGTGTTAGTTTCGCGGGCTATGCGACGCTCGCCTGACCGGCCTTTGAACGTCCAGCCCGCCACTGTGCGGGACTACAGGGAGCTGGCCCGTCGTCGCCTCCCGCGGCAGCTTTTTGACTATGCCGACGGTGGCTCCTACGAGGAGGCGACCATGAAGGCAAACGAAGCTGACCTGGAGCGAGTGCTTTTGCGACAGCGGGTCATGAAGGACGTTTCGATTCGTGAACAGGCGACAGAGGTGCTGGGGCAGACACTTTCCACCCCTTTGATCCTTGGGCCGGTCGGGCTGGCCGGCATGTTTGCCCCGCGAGCCGAGGTGCAGGCTGCCCGGGCAGCTGAAGCAGCCGGTGTTCCGTTCACTGAATCAACCGTGTCGATCTGCAGCATTGAGGAAGTGGCTGATGCGACTTCGGTTCCCCCCTGGTTTCAGCTCTACGTGATGCGGGACCGGGGCTACGCCGAGAAGCTGATGGCCCGGGCGGCGGCGGTCGGTTCACCGGTGCTGATGTTGACCGTGGACCTCGCGGTAGTCGGAGCCCGTCACCGCGATACCCGCAACGCGATGGTCGGCGAACCCTCTGCCAGGGCGAAGGTCCGCCGTGCCCTGGACCTGGTCTCCCACCCGGGTTGGCTGAGGAGCGTCGCAATCGGCGGCAAACCGCTTACTTTTGGCAACCTGGCCGAGGTGGTCCCGGGGGCGAAGACACCGGAGGATTTCAAGGAATGGGTGGATGCCCAGTTCGACCCCTCGGTGACCTGGGATGACATCGCCTGGGTTCGTGAGAACTGGAAGGGCAAGCTCGTGGTCAAGGGAGTGCTCGATCCCGAGGATGCCCGACGGGCGGTCGATGCCGGGGTGGACGGACTGGTTGTGTCGAACCACGGTGGGCGTCAGCTCGACTCGGTCAACTCAACGGCAGCAGCCCTGCCGGCTGTCGCCGAAGCGGTCGGCGGGAACACGGAAGTTCTGGCGGACGGCGGGGTTCGCACCGGACTCGACATGGTCAAGATGCTCGCCCTTGGTGCCAGGGCCGTGATCATCGGTCGGGCATGGGCCTGGGCGGTGGCGGCCAGGGGAGAGCAGGGGGTCTCCCACATGCTCGAGGTGTTGCGGTCTGATGCTGATGTTGCCTTGGCCCTGACCGGCTCCAACTCGGTATCCGATCTCGGTCCGGATTCGCTGGTCTGAACCCGGGTGCTCGCCCCGCTTTCAGCGGGTGAAGCGATCCGCGGGCAGAACCACTGGCAGTCGAATCAGCTTCTGGCCCCTGCGGATCGTGAATAGCTGGGCGGCCGGGAGATATTCGATCCTGACCGAGAAAACACCTCGACGATTGTGGCGGACCACTTTCGAGAAAGCAGGCTTTCCGCAGACCGGAACAGATCGGAATGTCAACCTGCCCTTGCGGTGAACCCCGGCGAGCCGGGCCTTTATCCGCACCGCTCCAGGCTCGTCCTGGATTGAGATCACCCGGACTCCGCCGCGTTCCTTCATGCCTGAGGTGGAGGAACCGTTGACGATCAACCGGTAGCTGGCTCTGGCTCGGGCCTTGCCCGAACGAGGGGCGGGGACCGTGGCGGCAATCGAGCCATCCGCCGCGACTGAAGTGTTGGCGATCACCACGTTGTTTCGAACCACGGCGGCAGACCTCCCCTCGAAAATCGGGTCGACTGAACCGAGCAGGCGAACCTTCCTGCCCCTGGGAGTCACCGATGCGAGGAAGATCCCGTCGGCGTAGCATCCTTCTTCCACCAGATACAGGCGGCTGGCAGTCGTAACCATGCCACCGTGGTCTGTGGCGGTCACCGTGAGGGTGTGTGGTCCTGGCATGTCGGTCGGCAGTTTCTCCCCGCTGGCTATCGAGAATTCGCCATCAGGCCCGAGGTCTGTCGCAACACAGGAAGAAATGTCTGAATCCGGGTCGCTGCACGTGAAATCCGCGTTAACGGAAGCGTTGAACTCGAAAACCGACGCATCATCCGGACTGCTGAAAACAACTTCAGGTGGCCGGAAAGGGATTCCGTTGAGTGCTCCCCGGATGTTCGGGAGAGGACCGATCTGCCCGGTTCCGGGGCTGCCCTGCGGAGTGCCCGTGGCACGCAGCAGGCTGACGAGCTGGTCGGCGGTCATCGGTGGCCGTCCTTTTGACTTGAGAAAGGAAAGGACCGAAACGACAGCCGAGGTCACTATCGGCCCGGCTCCTGAAGTGCCACCGAAGTTGTTGGTGTAGCGGATGTCTTCCTGGCCGGGACCGGCACCTTGCAGGTTGCCGTTGCCGCCAGTCGTGAAAATGTTGTTGCCGTATCCCTGCAGGTCGATTCTGCTGCCACGCGAGGTGAACCACAACGGCGCACGGGTGACGGAGTCTCCGGCTCCGACCAGGATCGCGTCGGAATCCCTGGTGTTGCGATCGAACCGACCGAGCAGCTCGGGACTGTCCAGGTCATAACCTCCGTTGCCGCCGGTTTCAACCACCACGACTCCCATGTTGGAGAGCTGCTTGATCGCATCGAAGCTGGCCTGGTTCCATTCCAGTGGCACATAATCCGTGGTGCCGGGGCCGGGGCCGTTGAGCTGCTGCTCAATCAGCACGACATCGCCGGCGGTGAGGCGGCTCGCCAGGAAAGCCAGAGCCCCGGCAGGGTTGTAACCGTAGCCGGGTGACATGGTTGGCGAGATGCCCTTCAGGGTGATGTCGGGCACGGCACCTGTCACGCCGAAACCGTTGTCCCGGGCCGCCATGATTCCGAAGACAGCGGTTCCGTGCTCGTCAGCGAAGGCTGTGTACTGGATGTATTGGCCCTCTCCCATATCCGTCGAGGGCGGGAGTTGAAGGTCCTCGTGGGTCCTGGTCCAGGCATATTCGAGGTCAACCACGGTCACACCGCTGCCACGGGTAGCCGGGTCCGCGAGCGCGAATTCGGAATCGATTCCGGTCGGGGCCGGATCGAGATAGTTCTGGTACGGAAAATAGTCCGGGGTTGCCGGCGGCGCGACTGGCTCGGGGGCTTTGGCTGCGTAAGAGACAAGGGGCGAGGCCCTGAGATCTGCCAGGGCCTGGATCGTCGCCTCCGCCGGAACGGTGATCCGGTACCAGTTGGCCATGTTGATCGAGGCTTCGCCTGACTTTCTGCTGGCGTCAATTGAGAGTTCGGTCGCTTCGGCCTGGGTCAGGCCGTGGACCAGTGGCTCGATCCCAATCGCCGGGATAGCAGCAAGTAGTGACTCGACCCGGTCGAGTTCACCCGCCGACCGGGCACGAAGCTCGGTCCCGCTGCCCCGGACCTCGGTCGTACCGGTGAACCGGACTTCGATGACCTGACCGGCATCACTGTCGGATCCGGAAGCGGTCGGCACCACCACCGCTGCCAGCAGGAGCAGCATTGCGACACATGTAACTCCCCCGATTCTTCTGCCCGTCATGAAACCCATGCTTCCACATGCCGAGGCTGCTGCCAAGCCCAGGCAGAGCCACTTTGCTGAACCCTGCGGAATCAGTCGCTGATTCTCACGACCAGCTTGCCTTTGTTCTCGCCCTTGAAAAGCATGTTGAGAGCATCAGGCAGATTCTCGAAGCCTTCGACCACGGTCTGTTCCGATTTCAACTTGCCTTGGGAAACCCATTCCGAAAGTTCACGAATCGCTTCGCCGAACCGGGCGTAGTAGTCAAGGATGATGAATCCCTGAAGCCTGACCCGGTTGATCAGCAGCTTGTGGAAGTTGGTCAGGTCCGGCGGACGGTCGGTCGCGTTATACCCGGAAATCAGACCACAGAGCGCGACCCGGGCGTTGATATTCAGTCGTCCGAAGACCTGGTTCATGATTTCACCGCCGACGTTCTCAAAGTCAACGTCGATGCCATCGGGAGTGGCGTCCTTCAGTTGCTGTTTCCAGTCATTGGCTTTGTAGTCAACGGCGGCGTCGAAGCCGAGTTCGTCGACGATCCAGGCACATTTCCCGGGGCCTCCGGCGATCCCGACCACGCGGGCACCTCTCAGCTTCGCGAGCTGGCCGGCAACTGTGCCGACCGCGCCTGCTGCCGCGGAGACAACGACGGTCTCTCCTTCCTGCGGATCACCGATCTCCAGCATGCCGAAATAGGCGGTGCAACCGGTCATTCCGAGAATGCCGAGCAGCGACGCCGGGGGCGCGGTCTTTGCGGCTTCGGGAACCACCATCAGCGGGTTGGAGTCACTGATCAGCGTATATTCGGACCAGCCGGTCAGTCCGTTGACAAGCGAACCCACCGGGAAGTTGTCGTTGTTTGACTCGATGACTTCGCCGAGTCCGAGCGCCCGCATCGTCTCGCCGATCTGGACCGGTGGCAGGTAGGTGGGTTCTTCCCCGATCCAGGTCCGGTTGGTCGGGTCGATGGAAATCCATTTGACCTTTACGAGGGCTTCGCCCTCCCCAATCCCGGGAACCGGACCGGTTTCCAGAGTAAAGGTGCTGTCGTCGATAAGCCCCTCGGGGCGCTCGGCCAATGCGTAACGTCGATTCTCCTCGCTCATGATCCGAACTGTAACGCGCAACGCTGCGCGAGTCGCTAGCCTCCGCTCTGCGTCCGAATGCTGCAGGGCTGGACGCGGAGAAAACTGGGAGATGTCCGCAAGCCAACGATTGTTACTTTCGGTGTTTGCAGGGTTTTGCGCCCTTGCGGCTTTGGCCTGCCCGGTCTCACCGGCGATGGCCGGCAATTACGACGTGTGGTCCTGTCGTGGCCCGGCCAACGAAGCACTCGGAATGAACGCCTGGGAGCCGCGATACAACGAGGCCGCGATTGGTGACTTCTGGGTGGACTATGGCTGCCCGACTGCCGCTCCATTCGAGATGAAGATGAACACGAACGACACCGGAACCCGCCGGCCCCGTTTCAGCATGGAGTTCGACCTCCCGAGTGGCGCAAGCATCTCGTCTTACCGGATCTACCGTGGGATCGAAACGGCAGCACCCGGCGGTTCTGCCTATGACTACGCGGCCGCCACCCGGGAGGGCGCCTACCCTCCCTATGACGACAGCGGCTGCAAGAGCACCGGGATCACAGTTTCATTTCCGTGCCATAACCAGGGATTCATCGCTCCTTCATCCTGGGATGATCCGGCCAATTACGTGAACCGGACCGGACTTGCACTGGACGGGCTGAGTCTCTGGGTCGGCTGTCTCGGGGCTACCGGCTGTAATCCCGGCACCTTCCTTCCGGTGACGTCGATCTACGCTCTTCACCAGTCGCGGGTAACTCTGAATGACCCCACCAGCCCCTTGGTGGGTGCGGTGAAGGGGACCCTGACCGATGGTGACCCGCTCTGGGGAAAAGCCAATCTCGTGGTTGAAGCCAGTGACACGATCTCCGGGATCAAGCTGTTGCAGCTCGAGATCGATGGCAGCTTGACCGACACGATCAATCTCGGCAGCGGCGAATGTTCCACTCCCTATGAGGTGACCGGACCCTGTCCGAATTCGATTGGGAAGACCTTCACCGTGGACACCTCGGTACTGGGTGAAGGCTTCCATGTCGCGAGTGGCTCCGTTACCGATGCATCCGGTAACCAGACTCCGTTCGGACCCGTCGGCTTCACGGTGGAAAGGCCCGGTCCCGTTGGACCGACCGGTTCCACCGGGTCGACCTTTCCAACTGGCCCGACCGGCCCGACTGATTCCACTGGTCCGACTGGGCCGGCTGGCCCGACGTTGCCCACGAACGGTACGCCGGCGGTTGTCGATCCCGTGATCAAGCTCGATTCTGAAGCGATATGGCAAAAGCCCGGAGAGGCGATCGCGATCGAAGGCAGGTTGACCACCGAGGCCGGAGCGCCCGTGGTCGGGGCGGTGCTCGGGTCCCGAATGACCCAGTTGGCCTCCGCGGATGAGGCGCCTTCCGGTCTGCCGGACACAACGACCGGTGCAGATGGCGGTTTCAGCATTCCGGTCCCGGGGTCCGGAGCCCGCCAGATCGAGATCGACTTCGCGCCCTATCCCGGTGCTGCCGCTACCAGCCGGGTACTGATCCGGGTTCGTGGCAAACTCGGTTTGACCCTGCTGCCGAAGCCGGCGAAGATCCGGATCGGAGGAAAGGTTCGTTTCAAGGGCCGTTTGAGCGGTGCCGGACCCTCTGCCGACGGCGTGCCGGTCGAGATTCAGGCCAGGGTGTCGGGAAAGTGGGAAACGATCGCATCGGTCAGAGCCAGGGCGAACGGCAGCTGGTCCTGGGTTTATCGCTTCAGGTACGTAAAGCGGAAGGCGGTCTTTTCATTCCGGGCAATTGTTCGTGATGCGCCCGGCTGGCCCTGGCCCTCCGAAGTGAGCAAAATCCGGAAGGTGACCGTCAAGGTAGGCCGGCGGTGACCCCGGCGCAGGACTTGGTCTCGGTTGAGTACGACCGGCACAAGGCCGAAGTGATCCGCACAGTTGCGTCGAAGCTTTCGTCCTCCGGGATCAGAATGTCCGATTTCGACCTGGACGGCAGCTACAACGAAGCCTGGCATGCGCTCTATCTGACCCTGGTCGAGGGAGAAGAGGTGAAAAACCGGGTTGGGTATCTGGTTACCGTCACCCATCGACGGGCCCTGAACGAGTTCCGCGCCCAGAAGGTCAGTCGGCGGGCCGACCCGGGAACGATCGACGAGGTCGGGGTCGACCTCGACATTGACTCGCAACTTGACGCGGAGATCCAGCTCCGCCAGATCCGGGAAGGCTTACAGGCGAAGCTTTCCTCCCGGGAGCTGGAAGCGGCGACTCTTTGTCACCTTTATGGCTACACCCGACCAGAGGCCGCGGAAGCTATGGGTGTCCGGCCGAAGCGGATGGAGAAGATCATGGATCGCGCCTCCTCCAGGATCAACTCGGTGGTGGAAGCGGTCCAATCAGGGGAACATTGCGCCGGACTTGAATCGACTATCCGGGCCTTCGCTCTCGGACTGCTCGATCCGGACGGTGACAAATACAGGCTGGCCAGCGAGCACCTTGAACATTGCCCGGCTTGTCGGCGGGAAGTCTGGATGGAGCGGGGGCTTGCCGCGATCGGCCCGCCGCTTCCGATTGCTTTCGCGCTGCTCGCCGGAGGCGCCGGAATTACCGGGGGTGCTGCCGGTGCGATCAGTCTGGTTGAAGGCGGGGGAGGTGCGGCTGGCGTCGCCGGAGTCCAAGCTGGCGCCACCGGGCAAGCGGGTATATCCGCCGGCAAAGGTGGCGCAGCAGTCGGGCAGGGGGCTTCGACCGCGCGAAAGACGGCTGTCGCCGGTGGTGCAGTTGCTGCGGCAGCGATCGTCGCTGTTGCAGTCGGGGTGGCAACCGGAAAAGTTGGTGGCGATTCCGGGTCCGGACCGGAAGGGAAGCCGGCAGCTTCACTCGCCTCGGCGGGTGGCGGTGCGGGCGGCGGTGGTTCCGGGAGCGCGGCTTCGGCACAGGCGGCGAAGGCAGCGAGGAAAGCCGCCGAGAGAGCCCGTTTGAAGGCAGCCGCAGAAAAGCGTCGCCGGGCCCGCGCTGCTGCGGCGGCGGCTGAAGCAGCGGCGGCAGCTG
>WPCI01079432.1_pt1 | contig 22206 bp, 18 predicted proteins | sample 5399871 | NCBI WGS metagenome assembly WPCI01 (sample SAMN12869469, study PRJNA574797) | sludge metagenome | isolation source: wastewater treatment of pH7 | place: China:Beijing | collected 2019-05-20 | reverse complement strand
ATCTTACTCCACCCAAAGGTGCGATTTAAACAATCGCTCAACCTGTTGGGCAGAATGGGGAGAATGGGGCTCCGCTTTGGAGTTAGCTTTGGATCCTAACAAAGAAATTTGTTTAGGAAACAAGCCAGCAACACTCCGAGCCCGTTCGGATTACGAATGGATTCAGGAAGGAAATTGTTTCCATCTTGAAAAGAAATCAAATTAGACCTTTAGAAGGTACCATATGGAGCACTTTGCTCATTTACAAACATATGGTACCTTTCTAACCCTGTCATACTCAATTTCAAATCTATGATAAAATACAGATATTAATCTGTCTTCTATCAATGATATGAACAAAGAAATCTATGATGTAGCAATAATAGGAAGCGGTCCCGCTGGATTAAGTGCCAGTATATACTCAAGTAGATACAAACTTAAAACAATAGTATTTGGAAAACTTCCAGGAGGAACTATTACAGAAGCACACATGGTATGTAACTATCCTGGAATTGAGAATATCTCTGGAATGGAATTAGGCCAAAGGATGCTTAAACACTCTCAGAATTTAGGGGGTGAATACCTTCCTTTAAGTGTTGTAGATGTAAAGGAGGAAAATGATTTGTTTAAATTAATTACTGATGAGCAAAACGAATTTTTTGCTAAAACAATTATTTTCGCAACAGGAACAGATAGGAACAAACTTGCCATCCCAAAAGAGGATGAGTATCTTGGAAAAGGTCTCTCATATTGTGCTACATGTGATTCAATGTTCTACAAAGATAAGGTTGTTGCTGTAATTGGAGGTTCTAGTGCAGCTACAATGGCTGCTGTGATGCTCTCAGACATTGCTAAAAAGGTTTACATTGTTTACAGAGGTGTTGAGTTAAGAGGTGATCCTACATGGGCACAACAAGCACTAGAAAGAGAGAATATTGAAGTAATTTATCAAACCGTAGTTACCAACTTAGAAGGCGAAATGAGATTGGAGAAACTTAAACTTTCTAAACCGTATAAAGAGTTAGAATATTTAAATGTAGATGGGATTTTTGTTGAAATCGGAAGTGAACCAAACATTACTTTACCCATAAAACTCAGTATTGATGTTGATGAACACCATTATATTAAGGTTGATCATGAGCAAAGGACAAGCATTGAGGGTATATGGGCAGCTGGGGATTGTACTACAAATTCTAACTTTTTTAAGCAAGTTGTAACAGCTGTTGGAGAAGGAGCGGTTGCCGCCAATTCTATATATTCCTACTTAACTGGCAAGAAAGGTTCGGGATATTAAGACTTGTTGGTTGAATTTACAAAATCTACCCATTCTTGAAGGTAGTTTGAACTTGACCACATTTTAGGATCTCCTACATTAAACTCTACCCTGCCCCCATACTTCTCTACAACCTCAAATTCTGGAACGTTTTTACTCCCATCTCTATCTCCTCCCTTTGTGAAAACATCTGGTCTAATTGCCTCTACAGCTTCAACACAATCATTTCTAATAGTACTGTTATATATAACTACATAATCAACACCTTTAATGTAATCAACTATCCTTGCTCTGTCCATTTCGGGCATAAATGATTTGCCTTTCTTTGTTACTGCACGTTGATCTCCATCGACTATAACTACCAAAATATCTCCAAATTTCTTTGATTCAAAAATACATGATGCATGCCCTGGATGAAGTGGGTCAAAGAAACCTGATGTACAAACAATCTTTTTGTCTTTTAATTCATTGTCTCTTAGCTTAGCAAACTCTTCTAGGGAAATAACCATGACGAATAATTAAAAACTTAATTAAGAATGATACATGTGTAGTTACTGAGTTGTCAAAAATCTGTAATTGGCCTTGTAGTAATTTTCTATTTCTTAAATTGTTTTGAAATAAAGGGAAATATTTTAAAAAATACTATTTCCCCAACTATGGGTTCTTGACCACCACAACCTGTTGGGGTAAGGTAGATCCCATAATACAATATATTGTACTTTTAAAGTTATGAAATGCCCTTTTTGTGAATGTGAGATTACAAAGGTAGTAGATAAAAGGGACAATAATGAAGACAGGTCAACACGAAGAAGAAGACAATGTCTAAGATGTGGGAAACGTTTTACTACCTACGAGAGATTGGAAAGCCTAGAAGTGAATGTAATAAAAAAAGATGGCTCTTTAGAGAAATTTGATTCAGAGAAAATTGTGAAAGGGATAAAAAAAGCTTTAAATCATGAGCATGTAAAGGAGGAAGAGATTAGGGATTTTGCTGAAGAAATTGAGAGAATCGCTCTAAATAGTGAAGAGCCTCTCTCAACAAATGAAATTGGCTTAAAAACTTTAGATTGGCTTAAAGGAAAGGATAAATTGGCGTATATTCGGTTCGCTTCGGTCTATAAGAAATTTGAGACTTTAGAAGATGTAAGAAAGGAAATAGATAGTATTGAGAATTAATTTAAATTTTACAAATATGTCTGCCCCAAATAAAATTCAAATACCTATTAGTAAAAAATTAAAGGTTAAAAAGAGAGATGGAAGTTTAGTTGCTTTTCGTAAAGATAGTATTGTTCGGGGTATTTTTAAGGCTGCTGATAGTGTTGGTGGTAAAAATAAGAAAAGAGCAGAAGAGATAGCTGAAGAAGTAATAAAGATTATTAAGAGTAAATATTCCAATAAGGAAGTAATTAAGAGTAGCGAAATTGCGGATATTGTTGCTCAGACACTAATTGACATGGGACATACTAAAACCTCAATTGCGTACAAACTCTTCATTGATCTCAAACACCAAGTTAAGAATATTAAATCGTTAATCGATGCGAACACACTTGTTAAAGATTATATAGACAAACTTGATTGGCAAGTTAATGAGAACAGTAATATGGCTTATTCTTGGCAAGGTTTAAATAACTATATTTCAACTACTGTCCAATCAAATTACTGGCTTCACAGCATATATCCGAAAGAAATTTCTACCGGAAATATTAATAAAGATTATCATATTCATGACTTAGGAATGTTGGCAACATACTGTTGCGGTTGGAGTTTAGAAGATTTGCTTCTTAAGGGTTTTACAGGCGTTGAAGGAAAGATCTCTTCTTCCCCAGCAAAGCATTTTAGTGCAGCATTAGGGCAAGTCGTAAATTACCTTTACACACTTCAACATGAAGCGGCAGGAGCTCAAGCTTTTTCAAGCTTCGATACATTTCTTGCTCCTTTTGTTAAGTTTGACAAACTATCCTACAAACAGGTTAAACAGAAAATGCAAGAGTTTCTTTACAATATGAATGTTCCAACTAGGGTTGGTTGTCAAACACCTTTCACTAACATTACGATGGATTTAATTCCTTCGGGACAACTTGCACAGCAGGGGGTGATTATTGGGGGTCAAATACAAAAAGAGAAATACTGTGAATTTCAGAATGAAATGAATATGATTAATAAGGCCTTTTGTGAAATTATGATGGAAGGAGATGCACAGGGACGACTGTTTTCCTACCCTATTCCTACCTATAATCTCACAAAGGACTTTGATTGGGACAATCCTGAGTACAAACCTATTTGGGAAATGACCGCAAAGTATGGAATCCCTTATTTCTCAAACTTTATAAATTCTGACATGAGTCCTGACGATGCAAGAAGTATGTGCTGCAGATTGAGACTTGATAACAGGGAGCTGAGAAAAAGAGGTGGCGGTTTGTTTGGCGCCAACCCATTAACTGGTAGTATTGGTGTAGTAACAATTAATCTTCCCAGAATTGGTTTCGAAGCAGCAAACAAAAGAGACTTTTTTAAAAGGTTAAATATTCAGATGGATTTAGCGAAGAAGAGCTTGCAAATTAAAAGGAGATTCCTTGAGAAATATATGGATAAAGGTCTTTATCCATATTCCAAATTCTACTTATCTGATATTAAAAAGAGGTTCGGAGAGTACTACAAAAATCACTTTAACACAATTGGAATATTAGGACTTAATGAGGCACTTATAAACTTCTACAAAGATTCAAATAAGGGGATTACTTCAGAAGAAGGCCGAGAATTTGGTATTGAGATAATGAATCACATGAGAGAACGATTGATGACTTATCAATTAAAAACCAATGAACTTTTTAATTTGGAAGCAACACCTGGAGAAGGAGCAACGTATAAGTTTGCGAAGGCAGATAAGAAGCGCTTTGGAGATTCAATTATAGCAGCGTCTGACATAGGCGAACATAAAGGCCGGGATATAGTGCCATACTATACAAACAGTTCACAGATTCCTGTTGGACTGACTGATGACATCTTTGAAGCATTAGATTTACAAGATGAATTTCAGTGTCTTTACACAGGCGGTACTGTTCAACACGTTTACATTGGAGAACAAATTACATCACCTGAGGCAGTAAAAAATCTAGTGAGAAAAATTGCAGAGAATTATAAATTGCCCTACTTCTCAATCACTCCAACATTTAGTATATGCCCAAAGCACGGATATATCCCAGGTGAACACTTTTACTGTCCTAAGTGTGACTGTGAGGTGGGATATAAAGAAGGAATGTCCTTTAATGAAATTAGTTAATTTAATAACAAAACAAAAATGAAAAAAGTAACAAGGCAAAGATGTGAGGTTTATTCAAGAGTGGTTGGATATATTCGTCCAATTTCTCAATGGAATATTGGGAAACAAGCCGAATGGTCTGATAGAAAAATGTTTAAAATGAAGACTCTTTAATGATACAGATTGGAGGGTTAGAAAAGGTTTCTCTTCTTGATTATCCTGGGAAAATATCAACAATTATTTTTACTTACGGCTGTAATTTAAGATGTGAGTATTGCCACAATCCAGAATTGGTAGTAAAAGAATTGAATAAAGAACTCCAGATAAATATTGATGATATCCTAAGCTATTTAAAGCAAAGAAAGGGAAAGATTGATGCTGTTGTTATTACAGGGGGAGAACCCTTAATATATGATGATATTGCTGTTTTGATTAGTAAGATTAGAGAATTAGACCTTCTTGTCAAACTAGATACAAACGGTTTTTTCCCAGAAAAACTACAAAGATTAATAGATTTACATCTACTAGATTATATAGCTATGGATATAAAATATCCCGAGAAGGAATACCCCAAAAGAACTGCAGATAAAAATAGCTTAGATAAGGTAATTAAGTCTATTGAAATAATAATGAATTCAGGAGTTGATTATGAATTCAGAACGACCTATGTTAAAGGAATCCATAAGATTAAAGACTCGGAAAGTATTGCAAAACTAATTAGAGGTAGTAAAAAATATTACATACAAAATTTTCGCCCTGGTAAAACACTCAATCCAACTCTATCAGTTTCTAACTCTTTCAATGATAATGAGTTAAATAAAATTCTTCTGGGTGCTAGAAAATTTGTTAAAAATTCACAAGTTAGATAGTTGGGTTTTCCAATATTTGAATTACCTTCCCATTAATCAAAGAATCACTGTTACTATCCAAATAAATAGGTTGAAAAAGTGGATTGTCGGAATCGGGATAAAGAATAACCATATTTTTACCCTTTTTAAATCTTTTTACAGTGGCACAATTATCAATAATTGCAACAACAATATCCCCATCTTCTATCTCTGAATCCTTTTGAACTATAATATATTTTCCATCTTGAAGTTTTTCTCCCCCAATTACTGCTTGATTCATAGAATCTCCTTTAATAATTAGACTAAAAATATTTGTTTTTTGCCTCAGAATATTTTTATCTATCTTTAATATCCCAATATTTTCCTCCTGCGCTGCAACTAAAGGAGTTCCTGCATTTGCATATCCTAATATCGGAACTCCAACAAGATAATCGTAAGCTATTTCTTCATCATTTCCAACCAAATGGATACCTCTAGCCTGTCCAGTTCTAAAAATATAGCCTTTCTTCTCAAGGGCAATCAGATGTATTACTACACCTCTTTTAGTAGAAATTCCAAGAACATCCTTTAACTCATTAAGAGATGGGGCAAAACCTTTTTCTAAATAAAAGTTCCTGATAATCCTTAATACCTCTTCCTGTTTAGCTGTTAATCTAATATCCATTTATATATGAAATTAAATTATATATACCAGTATACCACCCCATTGTATACCTTCAAGTTCTTATAGTGTTGCTATTGCGTTCCAAATTTTTAAATAATATACTTATGTTGTTAAATTAAATTTTCTTTTAAAATGGCAGAAATTAAAGCTGCAAAAAAGGTCTATTCCTTGGACGAGATTAAGTACAATGAGGTAAACAAGGCTACTGCAATTCTCGCCTGGATTCCTATTGTTGGATTTATTCTTCTTCTAGTAGAGAAAGATGACAATTTTGTTAAATACAATGGTGCACAGTCTTCTATTTTAGGATTACTCGAAATGATCGCCTGGGTTCCATTGATTGGTTGGCTAATTGCCCTAGTAACATTGATTCTTATCATTGTCGGAATGGTTAAATCTTCCCAAGGAGAAAGATTTGATATTCCATTGATCTCTGATTTGGCATTAAAGGTTATGGGTTGGTTTAACTAGTTTTTAACCTTTGGTTATGTTTAAGGGGAGTACTTACTCCCCTTTTTCTTTCTGATATGATAGAATTACTCTGATTCGGGGAGTAGTTCAGATGGCTAGAACGCTGCGTTTGGGACGCAGAGGTCGCAGGTTCAAGTCCTGTCTCCCCGACTTTCCTCTTGAATGTTATAATTTGTTCATATTTTATTAACTGACCCATGAATTTATATTATCTGCTTAACTACATTAGTATTTTAATCCCCTTCTTACCTCTTCTCCTTGCTATTTATCTAAAAATTAAAAGCGTGCTTTTTGTTAACAAATGGAAATCCGTTTTATTCCAAATATTTCTTATCCTTTTTTCTCTTTTATTAATTTACTCTCGATTCCTTGAGCCTAATACTGTCATTCAAAAAGAAACGAATATTGAAACAGGTTTTAAATCAAAAATTGTATTAATATCAGACCTTCATGTTGGAGCCTTTTCTTCTACTAAAATGCTTGTAAAGGTTATAGAAGAAATAAATAGCATTGATAATGTTGATTTTGTAGTCATTGCTGGAGATATTGTCTATCACCCCAAGGGAGATTTGCGAACACTTCTCTCTCCACTTAAAAATCTAAAATATCCTGTCTATCTTGTTCTAGGGAACCATGACAGTGAAAGAAATAGAAACAATTATGAAGAAGAGATAAAAGCAATTGTCTCTGACTTTAATTTTTATTTTCTTAAAAACAATTCGGAATATATTGAAGAACTCAATCTGTACATAGTTGGACTTGGAGACCTCTGGGCTGGGGATGCAGATGTTTCTAAAATCAGCCAATTTTCTAAAGATGATAATCTCGTTGTAATTGCACATTCACCAGATACGGTTTACAAATATGACAAATCAATCCCCCAATTAACACTCTCTGGACATACACATGGAGGTCAAATTAGAATCCCTTTAATATATAAATGGTTCATTCCAAGTAAATACGGTTTTAATCAGGGTCTTTACAATACGCCGAGAGGGAAAGTATATGTTTCGTCAGGAATCGGCAATACTGGGTTGCCATTTAGGCTCGGAATTCCGCCTTGTATTGATGTTATTTATACTCAATAAAAAAAATTTACACTTTTCTTGACACTATATATCCAAAAGGGTACACTAAAACTAGTTGGGGTTTATATAGATCACAAATCTCAAAAGTCTTGATTTAACAACCTTTATACACAAAGTGCAGGAATTGAACAAGATTAAAAAATTTCAACTTATTAAATCTTATAGGGCTTTTATCAAGTCCCTTTTTTTATTTTATAGTACAAAGTAATGAATAAAACTTCAGATGTAGAGAACTACACAATAGAGCCAGCACTAGATATTAAAGAAAGTTTGTCACCAAGGTATAGTAATTTTTTTGTCCGAGATACTACTGATGAAGAGAAAGAAGAAATCTCAAATATAATTTCTTTAAAAAATGAGATCTTTGATGGTGTTGTTTCTCCTACAGGAAGAAATTACCGTGATGTACTAAAAACAACACAAGAGCTTGTTACAGAGAATCGATATCTACTTACTCAAAAGGATGTAAGCAAATATTGGTCTGAGAAGAAAATAAAAGAAAGAGAACGAACATTAAAAAAAGATTTACTCTTTGATCCTCCTGTAGTATTAGGAAAAATTGTTCCATACAACCAAAGAGAAAGTAGAACAGAAGGATTAAATAGGAGTTCATATGATAAAGCATTGGAATTTGCTGTTCATAAATTGCTATTTACTTCTGGAATCCCAACAATGAATCAACTTGCGAACCTAGGAAAGGTTTTACAATTTGTTACGGGTGAGAGATGGATTGATGAAAGCAAATGGGTTGGGGGAAGACGATTAGATGATGGTGATATTGAAAGAATTACTGCTGAGATAATGGCAAAAAAACTTGGAATTGAACCTGAGGAAGCAATTATTCAAGGTGAAAGAATTGTTGCTTTAAATGATAGTGAAGCTACATACCTAAATGAGAATGATCAACATAAAATACCCGCTTCCCAAGGTGGCTTGTCTCAAATACCCATGTCCATTGCTAGTCACTGGTTTGAGCACACACAGGTAGCTGTTGATGCTGCGGATGTTCTCCAAATACTAATTGAAGAAAAAAAGAAGAGAATAGAAAATGATAATCTTAGCGAAGATCAAAATGTTGTCTCGCAAGAAGAATTAAATGAACTTATTAGACTTGCATATTTTTCTTATCAGGCAAACACTCCCTCTGCAGAATTAATAAGACATGCACCAGCACTCTACTCTAATCTCTCCAACAAATATATCTTAGAATATCGAAGAGAAGTATCCAAAGAAGCATTGTCTATTATTGATAAAGCAAAAGCTATAGATGATTCTTGGATTTCACTTCTTTCCGAGGAAGATTTACAGAATATAAAGAATATTTCTGAAAGAATTGTAACAGGAAGAGGAAGTACCCCACAAGACGAGCTAACCAAAGAAGAAAAAGAATCAATAAGTAATTTGTCCTTTATCGCCGACTTAATTGAAAGAGATACTTCGATAAATAAACTTAATAAATACCTTTCCGATCTACAAAGAACTCACAAAAAAGGTCTTAACCTTTCGTATGTTAATTTAATTAACGGCTTAATCACTAGGTTAGAAAATAATACAAGTCCACTCTACCTAGATAATCTCTCTGAAGATGAATACAATGCGATATTGGCCTTGCAAGAACAATTAGACGAGTCAATATTAATTAATATTGTCACTCCACGTAAACTTGGGTGTGTTAGACCCGAATGGAAGTTTAGACTCGATTTGGATACATTGAAGGATGTAACCATTAGTCCTTATAACGAAAAAGGTACAGAAATAAGAAAGCTTGCAGATGTTCTAGAAACTCCTTGTTTTAACGGAATTCTTCAAAGACCCCAAGTTCCAAAAAGAGAAGCTCTTGATTTTGAGAAACTTAAAGACCCAGATTTGAAATTGTCATACGAAATATACGGTCCTACAAGGGATTTAAATGTAATTGAAGGATATTCTGCGAATTTAATTCTCTCCAAATATTATGAATCCCTAGGGATCTCATCAAAAGAGCATTTTAATGAGTTAATGTTTCCAACTGAAAAAAATCTTCAACCTCCGAGTGCACTTCAAAATGTAGAAGAAGCCGCTGAAATAATTTATGGTGCAATTATTAAGGGTGAAAAAATTGCCACTATTGCAGATTGTGACCAAGATGGATTTAATGCTACTAACAACATGAGGTGGGCTCTAGAAAAAATAGGTGTCCCTAAGGTTGACCAGAAATTTAATACTAGGATTGAAGGCCATTCCGTACAGTTAACGGATTTAATTAATCTTGGTGTTGCAGGTAACAAATTAATAATAATTTGTGATACAGGTTCAAGCGATGAAGATTGTAAAGCTTTTCAAACATTCCATTCTGGTACAAACAAGATCTCGGATCTTCAATATTTCTTAGATAATATTGAAAGAATAAATGGGTTCGCAAAATTTCCTGAAGAACAAAAAAAATCGATTAAAAGGAGATTACAACTTTTTATTACAAATAATCCTTGGGATACTTTCAATAAGGAAGGCTTATTTTCTAGAAAATTCACATTTGTAAATCCTGTTAACAATATCGAAAGTAAATCTACATTAGGCTCTTACGAACCACTAAGGATGTTTGTAAATGGTTTTAAAAATGATGTAAGGTTAATAGTTTGTGATCATCACACACCTTCAATTAAATCGATTGAATATTTTCTTGAACATTCTCAAGATATAATGGTAAATCCACAATGGGTAATGAAATGGTGGAAAGAAATTGACTTTATCAACGAGATGCAGGAAGCCTTAACACCTGATGAAAACGGTGTTGTGGATCACGAAAAAATTGATAGGACTCAAAGAAAATATAGATGCTACCCTGAATCAGACTTAGTAGGTACTGTAACCACAGGAAAGGTAATTAGAAGGGTGATGAACCTTTTTAGTGATGAACCAATAGTTAAAGCCAGAAGCAAGGAGTATCTTCTCCAATCAAAAGAAAAACGAGAGAAATTGCTAAAAAAATACCTTGACAAGGATTTTGATTCATTAAGTTTAGAGGAACAAAGATTTGTTTTGGAACAAAGTGGAAATATGCCAAAATCTTTTTTTGAGATGGACACCAAATCAAAAGAGATATGGGCAAGAGAAAAAATTATCAAATTGGCTGAATATATTGACGAGGATTTGGTTTCTTCGAGAATTGCAAATAAAGGAGAAACACCTCTCTCTGATGCGATTCACTCTTGGATTACACTTGGTAAACATGTTAGAGATGTAAAAAAAGAACTTTTTAATATTATAGAAGCTCATCTCTCTACTCCTTCAAGTATAAACCAAGGAGCATTTCAACCCCCTTTGTTTGAAGATGACAGGCTTATTCCAAATTCAAAAAAATACAACAAGAAAAGAAGAGAGAAAGCAAGAAAACTTGGGAACGAAATTTGGAATTTATGCTATTCATCAATGGAAGACAGCAAAGAATTAACTGTAAATGAAAGCTTTGCTCTAAAATCGTACTTGAAACATGGACCATTCGGACTTCAGCAATTAAAACTTTTGGAGGCTACAGCAACAATAGGTGATGGTGGTTCCATTGGAATTGGGATTGGTATGGAAAATAGATATATTGTAAAGGACGCCATGAGGGAACTCACAGATCTATCAAAACAATACCAAAAAGAGCCTTCAAATACATGGAGAGAGAGACAATTTAAAAGGATATTACCTGAAAGTCTAAGGTTCATCCGAATTGCACTTCGAGAAACAAATTTCACAGCCGTAAACTATTATAATTCTAGATTCTTTTCTCATATTATGGCGGCTTCAACTAACGCTATCTACAGAAGAGCAAAACCAGAAGAAGCTCTAAGAGCTGACAGCGTATTACCCGAAATTAGTGATGTATTTATTAAAAAATCTGAGACAAACAAAATTAGAAGACACCGCCACACTCTTCCTTATGCGCAAGACAAGGCTATACAAAGAAGAGAGGAACTCCTCGAAGAACACTATAAATACCTTGACACACACGAAGATGAGAGAGAAAGACCTTTAATAATCATAGAGCAAAAAGGTCTAGAGTACATTGATGCACTACAGGGACAAAGGGGGCTAATTGCTGGAAATATATCGGAAAGATATGAGAAGCCTACAATGGTTATAGTTGAAGAGGGAGAGAATAAGGAGAATGACTCAAAAACTTACAGTGTATCATTTAGGCTTCCTGCTAGAGGGAATGTATCTACAGACATGATTCAATTGTACTTAGAAAAAAATCCTCAACCTGGAATAAAAATAATTGCACATGGTGGTCATCCACTAGCCTCGGGAGGAACTTGGCAAGTTCAGGGAGGTATTGAACAATTACATAATGTTTTGGACCCATTATTTGAAAAGTATAAACCAATTAATCCTGATGCAGGGGTTGTAAAAATTGAAACTACAATAAAAGAGTTAAAGAATGAATTAAAAAAATCTTCTCCTGAACTTATCAAATCCTTCAATTATCTAAATCCGTTTGCAGTAGCTGACATTATTTCCACTCATATTTCTCAACAAATTAATCCATATGGTACAGATTTTCCAAAACTTCTCTTAGAGTTTGAAGAACTTAAGGTCGTTGGAAAATCAAGAGGCAAAAAAGTTGATGGAGAGTCTTACCAAACTATCACTGTTGAAGACAGAAGAGGAAATAGAAGAGTAATGAGATTATTTAAGAAATTAACTTCTTTTGATAAAGTTAGAATTGGAGACACAGTATCCTTAAGGGTACAACCTATTATGCGCTTAACACCTATGCCACCTGCAAAGTTAATATATAGAGGGCCGTTTATAAACGAGGGAGACGTTACAAGTATTGATGGACAGAAATCAAGGCCCACATTAGATATTGAAAAAATTATTTCAATCAAACGTACTCAATTGAAGTAAATTACCAATTTGTGGTATGTCCTTTGAGACGAGTTCTAAGTGTAGAATATATGTAATAAGCAAAATATTTTACTTTGTTAATAGGGTAATCTCTACTGTGCATATATGTGACCTTTCTACCGCCTAAACTTCTCTTAAACTCACTTACACCTCTCCAGGGATGTCTCTTGTTCTCGTACATATCAGGAACTACCCCACCAAACAAATCGTATTTCTTTAATCCAAGACTCTGACCTAATTCTAAGCTTTTCCAATAAAGCAAGGTAGTAACAATAAGATTCTTTAACCTAAAATCAGTTGAAGCTCCTGCTTGATATAGATGCATATTCTCTCCGTAAACAGTATTTTGCCAAATAGAGAAAGGCTCCCCTTTATAATAGGCTGTAACCATATAGCACATATTTTTCTCTTGTTGTATTTCTAGCTCCTGCATGAGTAGCTTTGTAGGTTTATCTACATAACCCTTAAAATTAACCGTTTCATCATGAAATTTCTCAAAAGGGACAAAAGCACTCTTGTCTTTATGAATTTTTACTGAAACATCATTATTCTCTAACAATCTGTTGAGAAGATTTCTCCTCGTTTTACTCATATCTTTTTTTAGATCCTCAATATTTTTTGTTAAATCTATCTGCTGGGAGATAAGAGCGTCAACATTGTGAATAGGTGCTTTAATAAAATGATATTTTTTATATATTTCCTCAATCCTAGGATCTTCTACAACCAAAGGAGAGAATCTAAACATAAAACATTTTTTATCAATAGCGTATTGTTTCGAAAATTTAATTACCTGTTTCCATTCTTCTTCCTCAAACCCAGTTAAAAGTGGAGAATGTTTAAATTCAAGAAATCTTCCAAAAAGTTTTGATGACCCAATATTTCCTGTAAGAACTCCTCTAAATATATCTCCATTAAATATTGCATATCTAAATGTCTCTATACCAATCTTTTTATTATATTCATACCTCGCACTACTATTTAAAAAGGAATATTCAGGCATTTGAAAGACATAATTATCCCAAACTTGATTATCTTCTATTTCTTTAAATTCTAATTCCATATTTGTTTATATAAGTTTATATTTTAATAGCTTTGGAGTTAATAATCCATATAATTTTACGGGCCATTTCATCTGTAACTTCAATATTTGTTGGTAAATTAATAATATTTTTGCAACAATGTTCAGCAATAGGACATGAACCTTTTACATATCCAGCTAATTGAAGCTGACTTCCCAAGAGTGGGAAAACAGGGGTTGTGTACCAACTTCCAATTATTATCTTTTCCTTTTTAAGCTCTTTCTTAATTTGATCTCTATTCCCAATTAATAAAGGGTATCTTAATAACAAATGATTATTTGTTTGAAAACGGAATTCCTCTTTTAATCCTTGTAAGTACAGCTTTGTAATATGCTCTCTGTGTTCGTTTAGAGATTCAATTCTATCAATTTGAGCAAGAAGGAGAGTGGCCTGGATATCAGACATCTTAAATGCCTCTTCTGGATTAAGAGAAATAATTGATGCTTGTTTTTTTATCAAGTTTAAAATCCTAAAAATCATTAGTAAAAGTTTCCCTAAGCTGAAGTGCAAAAAGGGAATATTTATTGAGTAATAATATTTTTTAATGAGTGACCAGAGAAGAATATATCGAGCGTTGTATTTCGCTTCTGTGATTGATAATTCCCTTACTTCCTTATATAGAGTTTTAAATTTTGATAGATATATTGAATTTTTAGGAATTGCAATCATTGCTCCTTGTGTACAGCTTAAAGCTTTGTCCTGAGCGAAACTAAAAAGAAGAAAATCAGAATACTGACCAACTTTAAATTGGGTCGTGTAAAAATGAGCACAGTCTTCAATTATTACAATCTTCCTATCTTTATTCCTTTTGCTATTAATTTCTTTAACAATTTCTCTTGCTTTTGAGACATCTACAAGATTTCCAAAAGTGTGCTGTAAAATAATAGCCCTTGTACTGTCAGTAATAGATTCCTTTAATTTCTCCAAATCTATGTTGAAGGTTCCTAATTCTATATCCACATATACAGGCTTTGCCTTCACCCAAAGAATTGGGGCAACTACAGCAATACAGGTAAATGGTTGTACTATAACCTCATCACCACTTTCAATATTAATCGATTTTAAGATAGTAAATAGTCCTTCTCTACCTTTATTAAAAAGAAAAATCTCATGCCTAGAATACTCATTCTGAAAATAGCTACCTAATTTTTTCAAACTACCTTTTGAGAAGTTCTCATCCTTAACAATTTCTTTTGCAAGGAGTCTATCATCTTCATTATTATTAGGTAATGAACCAATAAAAATACTCATCAATATGTCCTTTCGAAATGAGAATCAATCTCAGATAATTTAAGCTCCCATACAATTGGTCTTCCGTGAGGACAACTATATGGGTTTTTACATTGTTTTAATTCATTTATTATTTCAATCATTTCCTCCTGATGAAGTTTCTGGCCAGACCTTACACTTCCATGACAAGATATTGTTGCTAATATATCATCTTTCTTTTTCTCAAAGTTCTTTTTCAGGTTATTAATATCCTCTTCAAGTTCAAAAATCTCCATAAAGATATCTCTGAAATTAGCTGCAGAATATTCAGTTGGAATCGACTCAAGTATAATTCCATCTTTTTCAATGTTATAACTAAAGCCGAGTTCCTTAAAAAAATCTTTATTCTCTTTTAGAAGAAGCGTTTGAGCAGGAGAGAAATTGACTATTTCTGGAATAAGCAATTTTTGAATGTTTTTACTATTTAATTCTCTAAATTTAAGCTTTTCAAAGTTTATTCTCTCAGCCGCTGCATGTTGATCTACAATCCATAAGATAGGATCTTGATATTCAATCACTATATATTTATTGAAGACCTGAAAAATATTTCGGAATTCACTTGCCGAAGTAAATTCTTTTTGTTTAAAATCTTCTACAGATGGTAGCTCTGAAAACAACTCTTTAGAAAATACTATACTGTCTCTTACTGCCGATGCTTTGTTTGAAACATAATTGTTTCTAATTTTGTAATCACTATCTTCGGAAGATATTTTACCACCAGAGGGATTTCCTTGATTATATCTTTCTCGTGCTGATACAAAATCGATTTGACTATTTTGGTTGGCATTATGGGAATCAGTATTCCTATATGACAAATTTTTTTCAAGTGAATGCTTTACTGCTTCTTCGATTGCAGAGTAGACCCGATATGGATTCTCGAATCTAACTTCCTCTTTTCTTGGATGAACATTTACATCGACTAGGTCAGGATTAATTATGAGATTTAAGATAAAATCAATTTTCTGATTAAATGGGATATATCGTGAAAAGCCCTCCATAACGGCTCTTGTAATTCCCCTGTCAGTAATTCCCCTGTTATTTACAAAAATATATTGATTTTTTGTTGCCTTCGAATGCTTGTTAGGATGAGAAATATAGCCAGAGATTGAAAGTCCATTTCCTTCATATTTGATTTCAAGCATAGAATCTTTAATATCTCCTCCCAAAACCTTATTTAACCTCTCATCAGCAATTTCCCCTGCTTTTGTGTTTGTTAGGCTTGGAAGGGAAGCAATTCTTTTCCCATCTTTAATGACTTCAAAAGATATGTTTGGATAAATCAAGAAATATCTCGTGAGAAGTTCAAATATTTTTCTGTATTCCGTATTTGGTGTCTTAAGATACTTTCTCCTTGCTGGGACATTAAAAAAAATATCTTTAATTCTAATTGAAGTACCCTCTTCTTTTGGAAATGCAGCTATTTGAATTTTCCCCTCTTCATCAAAAAATATTTTACTCCCAATTTCATCATCTTCATATCTTGATTCTGCTGATACCTTAGAAATGGACGAAATGGTTGAAAGAGCTTCCCCTCGGAATCCCATACTTAAAAGGTTATTCAAATCCTCAATGCTTTGTAATTTTGAGGTCGTATGAGCCTCAAAAATGCCCTTGAAATTCTCTTTTGGTATTCCAATACCATTGTCAGAAACTTCAATCATATCTATTCCTCCATTATCAATTTTTAATGAAATTTTGGAAGCTTTAGCATCAATTGAATTATCTATTAACTCCTTAACCACTGATGCAGGTCTCTCTACAACTTCACCTGCAGCTATTTGGCGAACTACCTCTTCTGATAATCTGTTAAGTTTAACTCTATTCATTAGGACATTCTAACACATTATCATATCTGCTAGAATATGGGGATGGACTATTTTAAGTTAGTTTCAAAATACAAGAATTCTCCAGATCAGGAAGAAGCAGTGAAAAATATTATTAATAGATTACCATCCAATCAAAAACAAACACTACTTGGAGTAACTGGATCTGGAAAAACTTTTGTCATGGCAAATCTCATAGAAAGATTAAACCGCCCTTCATTAATTATTTCCCACAACAAAACTTTAGCAGCTCAGTTGTATGAAGAATTTAAAGAGTTTTTCCCCGGAAATTCCGTTAAATATTTTGTCTCTTACTATGATTACTACCAACCCGAAGCGTATATCCCAGCAAGAGATTTATATATTGAAAAGGAGTCAGAAGTAAACAAAGAGATTGAGAATTTAAGGTTTGGAGCAATGAATTCTGCTTTAACAAGAAGGGATACCATTGTAGTTGCGTCAGTATCTTGTATTTACAATATTGGACAACCTGAAAACTATGAAAACAAAGCTATTTCATTTTATTTAGGTCAAAAAATTAATCTTTCTGATATTTCATTGGAATTAATTAGCATGAGATATGAGAGAGATTCTTTTGATTTTACAAACGGTGTATTCAGAATTAACGGTGACATTATTGAAATTTACCCTCCTTACGAAGAATCCTCAATTAGAATTGAACTTTTTGGTAATATAGTTGAGGGAATTAGTCTGGTTGAACCTATCTCAAAAAGAAAAATTAAGGGTCTCAATGAGATTTTAATATATCCAGCTACCTCATTGGTATATTCAAAAGAAACAATTTTGAATGCCGTAAAAAATATTAAAGAGGATTTAGAGACACGTGTTTCATTTCTAAAAAATATTGGGAAAGAGCTTGAAGCTAGAAGGCTTGAGCAAAAAACCAATTATGATTTAGAAATGCTTACTGAAGTTGGTTACTGCAAGAGTATGGAAAATTACAGTATTTATTTTGATGGAAGAAAACCTGGTCAACCTCCATATACATTAATGGACTACTTTCCATCTGACTATTTACTTTTTATCGATGAATCACATATTACTATTCCCCAAATTGGAGGAATGTACAATGGGGATAAGGTTAGGAAAGACAATTTGATTGAATACGGGTTTAGACTTCCAACTGCACGAGACAATAGACCTCTTAATTTTGAAGAATTTAGAAAGAAGCAAGGAGATACTCTCTACATTTCTGCCACACCCTCAAATTGGGAGATAGAGGATAGTAATAACTGCATTACAGAGCTATTAACTCGACCCACTGGACTTTTGGATCCATCTGTTGAAGTTAGGCCAACAAAAAACCAAATTGATGATGTAATTAACGAAGTAAGAAACAACATTCAAAAAGGACAAAGAGTACTTATCACAACATTAACAAAAAGATTTGCAGAAGATTTAACTGATTACCTCAAGGATATTGATATCAAGGTTCAGTACCTTCATTCAGATATTGATACAATCGAAAGGGTTGATATTTTAAGAGATTTGAGATTAGGAGAGTATGATGTTGTTGTTGGTATTAATCTTCTTAGAGAAGGAATTGATTTACCCGAAGTGTCTTTAGTCATTATCCTTGATGCAGACAAAGAAGGTTTCCTCAGATCCAAAACAAGCTTAATTCAAACCATCGGAAGAGCTGCAAGACATGTAGAAGGGCGCGTAATTATGTATGCTGACGTAATAACTGAAAGTATGAAATTTGCGCTTGAAGAGACTAAGAGAAGAAGAAGTTACCAAGAGGAATACAACTTAAAATTGAACATAACACCACGAAGCGTTAGCAAGGAGATAAGGGGGAAATTAGTAGAGACAGAAAAAGATCAAGAAGATATCGAAATGGATATTGAGAAGATGGATATTAAACAGAAAAAATTATTAATAAAAGATTTGCAAAAAGAGATGCTTATTCTTGCAGATAAACTTGATTTTGAGAAAGCAGCTGCAATTAGAGATCAAATAAAAGAAATTAAAATGAGTATTTAGAATCATGAGAATAAAATTTTTATCGAATAATGGTGATAGTCGTGTAGAAGCTTTTAGAAAGCTTATTGATAAAAAGTTTCCGCAACTTTTGTCTGAAGAAAATCCAGAGCTTTATCTTGTTGCTGGAGGGGATGGTGCTATGTTACATGCTATTCAGGAAACAATTGATGATGGAATACCTTACCTTGGGAAAGCAATGGGAACATTTAATTTTTTGATGAACCGTTTTGAAGACGATGAATTGTTAATTTCAAAGCTATTAGCTGGTGAACTTTCGTTTGATACTTTTGAATCCAATGCCATTGTTGCTTCTCTGAATGGTAAAAAGATAGGTGAAGCAGTTAATGATGTAATCCTTGGTAACAAAATTATGGATTATTTTTCATTTTCAATTTCAACTGAGTCTGGTGATTTTACGGATTTTAATTTCAAGGGTTCTGGGTTGTGTATAAGTACCCCTATTGGTTCTACTGCTTTTAACTACAACAATAATGGTAGAATTCTTCCAATTAATGCTGATTTCCTTTCAATTACTGGTGTTGTTTCAAATAGATTCCTAAACGATATCGTTCCCTTTGAAAAAATATCAATCAAAAGCAATGGCTCAAATATATATTTAACCAATGTTGATGCTGGGATATTGAAAGAAGGAGATGAGTTAATTCTAGAAAAGGGAACCCGAATTAAAATCGCATTTTTGGACAAAAAAGATTTTCTAAAAAGGAGAATTGAAATTGGACACAGGTATCGAAAGTAATATTATTTTAATATATTTTTACTATGCAAAGAGGGGTAATACAATTAACAAAGGAAGAATTATTAGAAATAAGGAATGCTTTTAACTGGGAGCTCCACTCACAAAGCACTTTTGGAACGAAATTGAAGTTTGTTTTAGATATTGATCAGGAGGTATATGATATTGAAGTTTCAGAAGATGATTTAGAACTTCTTCTTGATGATATTATGCCTGTCCCAACATCAAACGATGTTTTAAGAAATGCAATGGAAAAAGTTGGAAATTTGTTAAGAGAATTTAGAAATTCAAGTTCTTAAAAATGAATATCGAAAAAGAACCACAATTTAAACATGATATATACCTAGCAGGTGCTTGGGAAAAGCATTCTAAAACTCCATACAAAACAATAATTAGAAGAGAATTAGACGAAATAGATATATACGACCCAGAAGACTATCAAGATAATAATTGGTTTGAAAATGATTTGGAAGCTATACGAAATAGTAAATATATTATCTGTTATGCAAATAATATACCTATGTCCGCTACAACCTTTGAGCTTGGTTACTTCTATGCATTACAGAGACAGAGAGAAGCCGATGGAGAAGAATTCGGACAGATAATACTTATATGGGAAGATGATTTAATGCCCGAATTTGCTAAGAAGTGGCATATACAAAGTGGGTTTATAGTAGATTCACCAGAAAGTGCTGTTGAATTATATCGGTTAATTACAGAATAAGGTATTATTTTTAGGAAATTGAAACCAGCTCTCTTAAATATACATAAATGTATAAGTACTCCAAGAGAGCTGGTAATGATAGTTAGTTGAAATTTCTACAAAATTCCTCTCTGGGGACATTCCAGAAGCCTAAGGCTTCTTCTAATCTTTCAGGTGAAAGGAAAAGGGTATTTCCACAAAGATATGGAAACATGTAACTATCTGACATATCTTCAGATGAACTTTTAAAAGAGTAATTAGACATTACAGAGAAGAAATTTTCGCTCCTTTCTGATTCAGGTTTGTTCCAACCGATTTTATCTTCATAATTTCTTAAAAACGATGGTGAAGTATATTGAACAATGTGAACATATTCATGTATTAGAATCATTGCTAAATCCCCATCGTTTAATTCACCATTGTAGGTGCAGGGTTTCAAAAAGATTGATTTTGAAGTGCTAACTGCTTTCCCAGCTAAATGACTTTCAAATAATGATGTCATTCTATTCACATAGACATTCATTGGAACATTACCAATCGAATACTCGGGATTAACATCGTCAGTAAGAGAATCAACTACTGTGTAAAAAACCTTGAGTTTTTCTTTTGAAAACATATCTTTTGGATATGTAATTGTTGCCCCACGGTATTGAACCGTATTGTATGAGGGTAAAATTTTCATATACCATGAAGCTACTCTAGAATCGGGAAGAATCAATGCAAATACTAAAATAACAAAGGTTATTGATAAAAATAGAAAAATATTAGAAATCAAATTAGATCTTCTAATATTAAGAGATCTGCGCAATTTTCTCTTTGCGTTCATGATTTATCTCCTTTTTGAGATGGGGGATTGACTAACTATCAATTGTAAAAGAACTAAGTCTTAACAATATAATTATATCATTAGAGCACACTATGGGTCAAGGGGCTTGAAAAATTTGGTTGCGGGACATGGATTCGAACCATGATTCTCGGCTTCAAAGGCCGGTATCCTACCATTAGATGATCCCGCAAAAGACTACGTATTATACATTATCTATATATATAATTGTATCATATGCTATTATTATCTATATGCCAAAAGATAAATACCTTACTAAAAAGAAACTCTCAAAGAACATCTATTTGCCCAAAAGAAAATCTTTTGATACTAAACTCCTTAAGAAAAAAAGAACTAAGAGTAAATTAGTGAGCTATGTAAAAAATAGCAAAGGAGGTAAAAAACCTTCAAAATTCTTAATTAAATTATTTCTGCTTATCTTGGTTGCAGGTTCATTAATAGGTCTTATTTATTTTTCTATTCTTTTTGTATCTAATCTTAGAAAAAACACCTCTCTCCTAGATATAGAGACAGGTGAAGTTGTCGGAATGAAAGATGTTCCTATTTTCCCAAACTCCCACTTTATTTTCGAAGGGGATATAGACAATGAGATGGTAAGGAATTTTTTAAGTAACGGAAATTCCGCATACAGATTATTACCTAAAAGCAATTTAACCGAAGTTTTTGATTATTATAATACTAAATTACCGCTACTTGGTTGGAACCTTGTAAATACTGTCCCTGAAGGTTCTGAAACCATGAAAAATGGTCAGTATTGGGTTAAAGATGATAAGGGTTTAAGAATATTCTCAAAATACAATGATATTTGGTACGAGAGCATCACAGTGAAAGACGCAAATGAAGGTTTAGCAGAAAGAGTAAAAAATGAAACTGAACGGGATTTACTTTTAGCTACAGAAGGTGTTCAAAACTTACTTCCTGATTTCCCTTGGGTATTACAAGTACCAAAGGAGTATATTATTTCCTACTCTGTTTCTGAATTTAACAACCTAAGAAAAATGGATTTAAAAGAGATAGGTGGAGAGGAAAAAATTTCTTTAACTCCTATTGGAAATTATTCTGACAGAGGCCTAGACTATTTTCTTGACTTGTACATAGAATTACTAAACAAACAATCAGAGAGTAATAATTGTGGAATTTCCCGAACTGAACTTGCTTATACTGAATACGCGAAAGCATTAAAAGGTACAATCTCTTGTACTGATAGTGCCCATCAAATTGGGGTAATTGTGGATCCATACAGAGGAGTAGTTTACATTCTTGATGGTGT
>WPCI01481169.1_pt1 | contig 22225 bp, 20 predicted proteins | sample 5399871 | NCBI WGS metagenome assembly WPCI01 (sample SAMN12869469, study PRJNA574797) | sludge metagenome | isolation source: wastewater treatment of pH7 | place: China:Beijing | collected 2019-05-20 | reverse complement strand
CCCATGGCGGCGCGCAAGCGCTGGCTGGCCGGCCAGCTCCAGGTGCGCGGCACCCTCACCCTGGATGCCGGGGCGGTCAAGGTGCTGCGCGAGAGCGGCTCCAGTCTGCTGGCGGTGGGGGTCAGGGCGGTGGCGGGGCAGTTCCGCCGCGGCGACATGGTGCAGTGCGTGGACGAGACCGGGCAGCGCGTCGCCAAGGGGCTGGTCAACTACGGCGCCGACGATGCCGCGCGCATCCTCGGCAAGCCGAGCCATCAGATCGAGGCGATCCTCGGCTTCATGGAGGCCCCGGAGCTGATCCACCGCGACAATCTGGTGGTGTTGTAGCAGAACAGTGCGGTTGCTCTTCGGCCTGCCTCCGGCGCCCCGTGCCGGGAAAGCAGCTATGGCAAGCGCGGCGCGGGCTATGATAGGATACGCCATCCTCTCAGACACGGCCCGTGAACGACCGCTGATGTCAAGCGGTCGGCCAGATGGCCCAGGCCGGCGGAAAGGCTCACGCCTTACTGCCGGATCAATACGTTATAGAAGCCGTCACCACACGGGCGGCGAAAAATCTCCAAGGAGACAATAGCAGTGGCAAACAGCAAGCAAGCTCGCAAGCGCGCCCGTCAGGCCGAAGGCCGTCGTGTACTGAAGGCCGGTCAGCGCTCCATGGTGCGCACCTACATCAAGCGCGTCATCAAGGCGATCGGTGGCGGCGACCACGCCACCGCCATGGCCGAGTTCAAGCAGGCCCAGCGCGTCATCGACCGCATCGCCGACAAGGACGTGCTCTCCAAGAAGAAGGCTGCCCGCCTGAAGAGCCGCCTGAACGCGCGCATCAAGGCCCTGGCTGCCTGAGCAGACCGGACGCCTACGGAGTGACTCGCCCCGCTCGGGCGGGCCTCCAGCAGAAAGACCGGCTGCGGCCGGTTTTTTTGTGGCTGTCAGACAGGTGAGGACACAGACGTGACGGATCGCGAACAGTCGCCACCCGCGCCGGTGGACGAGCAGGACAAGGTGGTGGCCCCCAAGGCCGGCGGGCTGATGCGCTCGGGCCTGGTGGTCAGCGTGATGACCATGCTCTCCCGGGTGATGGGCCTGGTGCGCGACGTGGTGGTGGCCACCCTGTTCGGCGCCGGCAGCGGCGCCGACGCCTTCTTCGTCGCCTTCAAGATCCCCAACTTCATGCGCCGGCTGTTCGCCGAGGGGGCCTTCAACCAGGCCTTCGTGCCGGTGCTCTCGGAGTACGCCACCCGGGGCAGCAAGCGCGAGGTGCGCGAGCTGCTCGACGCCGTCTCGGGCAGCCTCACCGTGGTGCTGGCGCTACTTACCGCGCTGTTCATGGTGGCCGCCCCCTGGCTGGTGTGGGTCTTCGCGCCCGGCTTCGGCCGCGACCCCGCGAAGCTGGCGCTCACCGCCGACATGCTGCGGCTCACCTTCCCCTACCTGCTGCTGATCTCGCTGACGGCCTTCGCCGGCAGCGTGCTCAACACCTGGAACCGCTTCGCCATCCCGGCCTTCACCCCGGTGCTGCTCAATCTCTCGCTGATCGGCGCCGCCCTGCTGCTCACCCCGCTGATGACCGAGCCGGCCATGGCCCTGGCCTGGGGGGTACTGATCGCCGGCGTGGCCCAGCTCGCCTTCCAGGTGCCCTTCCTGGTGCGCCTGGGGCTGATGCCCAGGCCCTGGCCGAGCTTCGTGCATCCCGGGGTGAAGCAGATCATGGTGCTGATGGCACCGGCGCTGTTCGGCGTCTCGGTCTCCCAGATCAACCTGCTGCTCGACACCATCCTCGCCTCCCTGCTGGCGCCGGGCAGCGTCTCCTGGCTCTACTACTCCGACCGCCTGGTGGAGCTGCCCCTGGGGGTCTTCGGCATCGCCATCGGCACCGTGATCCTGCCGGCGCTCTCCAAGCGCCACGCCGCCCAGTCCGGCCAGCACTTCAGCGAGATGCTCGACTGGGCGATCCGCGCCGTGCTGCTGCTGGGGCTGCCGGCGGCCCTGGCCCTCGCGATACTGGCCGAGCCGCTGTTGATCTCGCTGTTCCACTACGGCGCCATGACCGAGCATGACATCGCCATGGCGGCCATGAGCCTCAGGGCCTATGCGTTTGGATTAGTGGCCTTCATGCTGATCAAGGTGCTGGCGCCGGGCTTCTTCGCCCGCCAGAACACCAAGACGCCGGTGAAGGTCGGCATCATCGCCATGGTCGCCAACATGGTCTTCAACCTGATCCTGATCTGGCCCCTGGCCCACGCCGGCCTGGCGCTGGCCACGGCGCTCTCGGCGTTCCTGAATGCCGGCCTGCTGGGCTGGCTGCTCCACAAGGAGCGGGTGCTGGTCTTCCAGCCCGGCTGGGGCCGCTACGCGGTGCAGCTGCTGGGCGGCTGTGCGGTGATGGGGGTGGGCCTGTGGCTGATCGCGCCCGACTGGCAGGCCTGGCTGGGCTGGAGCGTCTGGACGCGAGTGGCCTGGCTGGCCGCCCTGGTGGTGGCCGGCGCCGGCGTCTACTTCGCCTGGCTCGCCGCCACCGGCGTGCGCCTCCGGCACTTCCGGATGAAGAGCTGACCTGAATGTGTAGGAGCCCGAGTTATCGGCGATAGCGGTGTTGACCGGGGGCCTGGCGGCGCCATCGTCGAAGCGTCGAACCGGCAGAATCTGCGCTCCTACAAGGAGCGGGTTGCAAGGCGTACCGGTAGGAGCCCGATTTATCGGCGATAGGCGGCAGGCATGGGTCCCTGGCGGCTGACCGGACCTTGTGGGAGGCCGGCTCTGCCGGGCGAATGGCGCCGCAGGCGCCCCGGCGGTGTTGCTAGCGTTGGCGCATGCCACTAGGAGCCCTTCGGTCTCCATTCGCTCGGGGAACCCGAGCTCCCACAGGGTGCCCTGCAACGAATCGCGCTGGATTGCCATGGCAAGCCCGCCCCGGCTGTCAAGGGGCTCGCTGTCCGGTATAATCGCCGACTTTACGTCTATCTTCCTGGCAGCGGGGCTCGCAAGCCATGCAAGTGATCCGAGGACTGCACAACCTGCGCGACGAGCATCGCGGCTGCGTGGCCACCATCGGCAACTTCGATGGGGTCCACCGCGGCCACCAGGCGATTCTCGATCAGTGCCGCGAGCAGGCCGCCACGCTCCAGCTGCCGGTCACCGTGGTGGTGTTCGAGCCCCAGCCCAGGGAGTTCTTCGCCGGCGACCAGGCGCCGCCGCGGCTGACCCGCCTCAGCGAGAAGGTGCGCCTGCTGGGCGAGGCGGGGGTGGAACGGGTGCTCTGCCTGCCCTTCAACGACGCCCTGCGCGGCCTCACCGCCGAGGCCTTCATCGAGAAGGTGCTGATCGCCGGCCTCGGCGTGCGCCACCTGGTGGTGGGCGACGATTTCCGCTTCGGCTGCGACCGCCGCGGCGACTTCCACCTGCTGGCCGAAGTGGGCGAGCGGCGCGGCTTCAGCGTCGAGCACACCCGCACCTTCACCGTCGACGACGACCGCGTCTCCAGCACGCGGATTCGCACCCTGCTGGCCAGCGGCAACTTCGAGGCGGCGGCTCGCCTGCTGGGCCGCCCCTACCGCCTGGGCGGTCGGGTCGTGTCCGACCAGAAGCTCGGCCGCACCATCGGCGTGCCCACCGCCAACCTGCCTCAGCCGGTGCGCTCCCTGGCCCTGCACGGCGTCTATGCGGCGGTCTGCGAGCTGCCCGACGGCGGACGACGGACGGGCGTGGCCAATATCGGCTGGCGCCCCACGCTGGGCAGCAACCGGCCGGTGCTGGAGGTGCACCTCTTCGACTTCGACGGCGACCTCTACGGCCAGCGCCTGACGGTGTTCCCCTGCGCCAAGCTGCGCGGCGAGGTGAAGTTCGAGCACTTCGACGCCCTGAAGCAGCAGATCGGGGCCGACCAGCGCCGCGCCCGCGCCTATTTTTCCGAACGCGCTTCACAGCGCCCCGAAGCCGGCGCGCACTCTTTTCAGCGCCCCGAAGCCGGCGCAGGTCCGCGCCCCGGCCTGAACAACGACGATTCTCTTCCTCTGGCATCGGCGCCGCTGGCGCGCGAGGCCGTGACTTCCGATTCCTCGGCGGGGACCCCCGCCGACCACGACGACGGCTGACCCCCAGGATATGAGCGACTACAAGCACACTCTGAACCTGCCAGAAACCGATTTCCCCATGCGCGGCATGCTGCCCAAGCGTGAGCCGGAGCGCCTGGCCGAGTGGCAGGAGAAGAACCTCTACCACCGCCTGCGCGAGGAGCGCCAGGGCCGGCCGCTGTTCGTGCTTCACGACGGCCCTCCCTACGCCAACGGCAGCATTCATATCGGTCACGCCGTCAACAAGATCCTCAAGGACATCATCGTCAAGTCGAAGAATCTGGCTGGCTTCGACGCCCCCTATGTGCCCGGCTGGGACTGCCACGGCCTGCCCATCGAGCACAAGGTGGAGGTCACCCACGGCAAGCACCTGGAGGCCGAGCGGGCCCGTGAGCTCTGCCGCGAGTACGCCGGCGAGCAGATCCAGGGGCAGATGAGCGACTTCGTGCGCCTGGGGGTGATGGGTGACTGGGAGAACCCCTACCGCTCCATGGACTACGCCAACGAGGCCGGCGAGATTCGCGCCCTGGCCGAGATGGTCGAGGCGGGCTACGTCTTCAAGGGGCTCAAGCCCGTCAACTGGTGCTTCGACTGCGGCTCGGCCCTCGCCGAGGCCGAGGTGGAGTACGCCGACAAGCAGTCCGACGCCATCGATGTCGCCTTCCCGGTGGAGGACGCCGACCGCCTGGCCGCCGCCTTCGGCCTGGAGGCGCTACCCAAGCCCGCCGCCATCGTCATCTGGACCACCACCCCCTGGACGGTACCCGCCAACCAGGCGCTCAACGTCCATCCCGAGTTCACCTACGCCCTGGTGGATACCGGCGAGCGACTGCTGCTGCTGGCCGAGGAGCTGGTCGAGTCCTGCCTCGAGCGCTTCGCGCTGCAGGGCGAAGTGATCGCCACCGCCCGGGGCGAGGCCCTGGAGCACATCAGCTTCCGCCACCCCTTCTACGATCGCCTCTCCCCGGTCTACCTGGCCGACTACGTGGAGAGCGAGGTGGGCAGCACCGGCATCGTCCACTCGGCCCCCTCCTATGGCGTGGACGACTTCAATACCTGCCGCGCCTACGGCATGAGCTTCGATGACATGCTCAACCCGGTACAGGGCAACGGCGTCTACGTCGACGACCTGCCCTTCTTCGGCGGCCAGCTGATCTGGAAGGCCAACCCGCAGATCGTCGAGAAGCTGGCCGAGGTCGGGGCGCTGATGGCCCACAAGCGCATCACCCACAGCTATATGCACTGCTGGCGCCACAAGACCCCGGTGATCTATCGCGCCACCGCCCAGTGGTTCGTGGGCATGGACGTGAAGGGCAGTCACGGCAAGACCCTGCGCGAGCGCGCCCTGGAAGGCATCGAGGCCACCCGCTTCACGCCCGCCTGGGGCCAGGCGCGCCTGCACAGCATGATCGCCAACCGCCCCGACTGGTGCATCTCCCGCCAGCGCAACTGGGGCGTGCCGATCCCCTTCTTCCTGCACAAGGCCACCGGCGAGCTGCACCCGCGCACCGTCGAGCTGATGGAGGAGGCCGCCCAGCGGGTGGAGAAGGAGGGCATCGACGCCTGGTTCCGCCTCGACCCGGCGGAGCTGCTCGGCGAGGAGGCCGCCGACTACGACAAGGTCACCGATACCCTGGACGTCTGGTTCGACTCCGGCACCACCCACCGCCACGTGCTGCGCGGCTCGCATCCCCACGGCCACGAGACCGGCCCCCGCGCCGACCTCTACCTGGAGGGCTCCGACCAGCACCGCGGCTGGTTCCACTCCTCGCTGCTCACCGGCTGCGCCATCGACGGCCATCCGCCCTACCGCGGGCTGCTCACCCACGGCTTCACCGTGGATGCCCAGGGCCGCAAGATGTCCAAGTCCATGGGCAACGTGGTGGCCCCCCAGGAGGTGATGGACAAGCTCGGCGCCGACATCCTGCGCCTCTGGGTCGCCTCCACCGACTACGGCAACGAGATGGCGGTTTCCGACGAGATCCTCAAGCGCACCGCCGACGTCTACCGCCGCATCCGCAACACCGCGCGCTTTCTGCTGGCCAACCTCAACGGCTTCGAGCCTAGCCGCGACGCCGTGGCCTTCGGCGAGATGCTGGCCCTGGACCAGTGGGTGGTGGACCGCGCCGCCCAGCTGCAGGCGCGCATCGAGACCGCCTACGAGGAGTACCGCTTCCTGGACGTCTACCAGCAGGTCCACGGCTTCTGCGCCCGGGAGCTGGGCGGCTTCTACCTGGACGTGATCAAGGATCGCCAGTACACCACCCAGACCGACTCCCTGGCCCGGCGCAGCGCCCAGACCGCCCTCTACCAGGTGGTGGAGGCGCTCTCCCGCTGGATCGCCCCGATCCTCAGCTTCACCGCCGAGGAGATCTTCGAGAATATCCCCGGCGAGCGCGGCGACAGCGTGCTGCTCGAGGAGTACTACCAGGGCCTGGGGACCCTGGACGACGGCGCCGAGATGGGCCGCGACTTCTGGGAGCAGGTGCTCGAGGTGAAGCAGGCGGTCAACAAGTGCCTGGAGGACGCCCGCAACGCCAAGACCATCAAGGGCAGCCTGGCCGCCGAGGTCACCCTCTACGTGGACGACGCCCTGCACGCCACCCTGGCCAAGCTGGGCGAGGAGCTGCGCTTCGTGATGCTGACCAGCGAGGTGACCCTCAAGCCCCTCGCCGAGGCCGAGGGTGAAGGAGAGAGCGCCGAGGCCACCGAGCTTCCCGGCCTGAAGGTGGCCGTGGCTGCAAGCGCCCATAAAAAGTGCGAGCGCTGCTGGCACCACCGCGAGGACGTGGGCCAGCACGAAGGCCACGACGACCTCTGCGGGCGCTGCGTGAGCAACCTGCCCGAGGGCCCCGGCGAGACGCGCCTCTATGCCTGACGCCAAGCCGAGCGGCGGCGGCCCTTCCAGCCACCCGGAAGTGCCGCCCATGCAGCGCCCGCTGCGCTGGCTGTGGCTGGCCGTGGCGATCATCGTGCTGGACCTGGCCACCAAGTACGCCGCCAGCGCCTGGCTGGAGTACGCCCGGCCGGTGGAGGTGCTGCCCTTCTTCAACCTGACGCTGCTGCACAACACCGGTGCGGCCTTCAGCTTCCTGGCCGACCACCCGGGCTGGCAGCGCTGGTTCTTCGCCGCCATCGCGGTGGGGGCCAGCGTCGGCCTGACCATCTGGCTGACCCGGCTGAAGCGCGACGAGACGCTGCTGGCGGCGTCTCTGGCAGGCATCATCGGCGGCGCCCTGGGCAACCTCTACGACCGCCTGGTGCACGGCTACGTGGTGGACTTCCTCTCCTTCCACGTCGCCGGCTGGTACTACCCGGCCTTCAATATCGCGGACATCGGCATCACCCTGGGGGCCATCGGCCTGATCTGGGAGTCGGTGTTCGGCGAGAAGCGCCGCGCCCGCCAGCGCAGCTGAGCCACCAGCGCATGGCAACGACATTGTAGGAGCCCGATTTATCGGCGATTGGCGGCCCGGCGCTGCCCCCGAACCTAATCATCTTTACCGAGCCCAAGATCCCATGACCGACCAGAACAGCCAGCAGTACCGCATCGACGAGGGCATGGAAGTGACCCTGCACTTCACCCTCAAGCTGGAAGACGGCACCGTGGTGGACTCCACCCGCGACAAGGCCGCTGCCACCTTCCAGGTGGGCGACGGCAACCTGCCGCCCGGCTTCGAGCACCCCATGAAGGGCATGGCCGCCGGCGAGAGCGGTAGCTTCGAGATCACCCCGGAGCACGCCTTCGGCCAGCACAACCCCCAGAACATCCAGCGCCTGAAGCGCGACGACTTCGGCGACGAGGAGCTGGAGGTGGGCACGGTGATGTCCTTCTCCGACCCCTCCGGCGGCGAGCTGCCCGGGGTGATCAGCGCCATCGACGGCGACATGGTCGACGTGGACTTCAACCATCCGCTGGCAGGGCGTACCCTGACCTTCGAGGTGGAAGTGTTAGACGTGAAGCCCGCCACCACCCACTAAGGCGGATCTGAGGGCGCCCCGCCGGCGGTGCCACCCGGCCCTGTAGGAGCCCGATTCATCGGCGATCAGCCGCTGAGGTATCGCCAAGGGCCCCTGTAGGAGCCCGATTTATCGGCGATCAGCCGCTGAGGTATCGCCAAGGGCCCCTGTAGGAGCCCGATTTATCGGCGATCGGCCGCTGAGGCATCGCCAAAGGCCCCCGTAGGAGCCCGATTTATCGGCGATCGGCCCCGACGGTCAGCCCCCAACGAATCAACCAGCAGATGCCCCTGACGCATCAAGGCAGAGACTCATGCAGATCAAACTGGCCAACCCCCGCGGCTTCTGCGCCGGCGTCGACCGCGCCATCGAGATCGTCAACCGCGCGCTGGACGTCTTCGGGCCGCCCATCTATGTGCGCCATGAAGTGGTCCACAACCGCTTCGTGGTGGACACCCTGCGCGACCGCGGTGCCGTCTTCGTCGAGGAGCTCCACGAGGTGCCCGACGACGTCATCGTGATCTTCTCCGCCCACGGCGTCTCCCGCGCCGTGCAGGAGGAGGCCGAGCGCCGCGGCCTCAAGGTGTTCGACGCCACCTGCCCGCTGGTCACCAAGGTCCACCTGGAGGTGCTGCGCTACGCCCGCCGCGGCCAGGAGTGCGTGCTGATCGGCCACGAGGGGCACCCCGAGGTGGAGGGCACCATGGGGCGCTACGACATCTCCCATGGCGGTGCCATCTACCTGGTGGAAGATGAAGGGGACGTCGCCACCCTCGAGGTCAGGGACCCGAGCCGGCTCGCCTTCGTCACCCAGACGACGCTCTCCATGGACGACACCGCCAAGGTGATCGACGCCCTGCGCGCCAAGTTCCCGGAGATCGAGGGGCCGCGCAAGGACGATATCTGCTACGCCACCCAGAACCGCCAGGACGCCGTGCGCGAACTGGCCGCGGGCAGCGATCTGGTACTGGTGGTGGGCAGCCCCAACAGCTCCAACTCCAACCGCCTGCGCGAGCTCTCCGAGCGCATCGGCACTCCGGCCCACCTGATCGACAACGCCGAGCAGATCGATCCCGCCTGGCTGGAAGGGGTCAAGGCCGTAGGCGTTACTGCCGGCGCCAGCGCCCCGGAGGTGCTGGTGCAGGGCGTGATCCAACGCCTCCAGGACCTGGGCGCCGCGGCCCCCGAAGAGCTCGACGGCCGCGCCGAGACCATCACCTTCTCCATGCCTCGCGAGCTGCGCGAGCGCGTCATCGTCAGCGAATAGGTTGGCGCCCTCCGCGCAGCGGCTGAACGCCCTGCGCGGGGCCCTATCAAAAATCCCCGTCTTGCCACATACTGAAACATGATGTAACGAAACGCTGGAGGGGATATCGCGTGAATTCGCCAAGCTCTCGCCGCAGCTCCCGCGCGCGCGCCGCGCCGCCGCGGGGCAGCGCCGGCTTTACCCTGATCGAGCTGCTGATCGCCGTGGCCATTGTCGGCATTCTGGCCTCGGTGGCGATTCCCGGCTATCAGCGGTATGTGGAGCAGGCTCGCGTCAGCGATGGTCAGGCCAAGCTGATGGAGATAGCTAGTCGCTTGGAGCGCTGCTTTACTGAGAACCGTTCCTATAAGAGCTGCGACCGTGTCAGCTTGCCAGTCGACTCCGAAGGGGGCTTCTACCGTATTACCGGCTCGGTCAGCCCAACGACCTATATCCTTACTGCGTCGCATACCGGCAATCAGGTCAAGGCTGAGTGCAAGACGATGACCCTCAACCAGGCTGGGCGCACCACACCCCCCACCGGGTGCTGGTAACCCCATGCGTATGCGCGGCTTTACCCTGATCGAGCTGATGGTCACGCTGGCCGTTGTCGCTATCCTGGCAACGGTGGCCGTTCCTGGCTATCAGCAGATGCAGACTAGTCGCCAGCTAGCTGCCGACGTTAACAGCATTCTGGGCGGGCTAAACTATGCCAGAGTCGAAGCAGTGAAGCGGCGCGCAAAAGTCGAGTTTCGTGTCGTTGCCGGGGGCACCGGATGGGCCTATGAGGCCTTGCCGGAGAGCGGCAGCGACCCGCTGCTGGAAAGGGAAGCTAGCGGCAGCCGGGTGTCGCTGAACGCTGGCCAGGGCTTTACCGTGGTATTCAACTCCCTGGGTCGCACGGCGAGTACTGGCAGCTGCGCTAACGGGTGTCTGATCGAGCTGTCGGTGACGAACGGGTGTCGCGCCATTCGGATCAACCAGCTGGGTAATATCCGTCGAGAAGAGTGCGCGGAGGAATCGTGAGAGCCATGATAGAAAAGCCCGCGGGCGGGCAGCAGAGCGGCTTCTCGCTGATCGAAGCGCTGATTGCCTTGCTGGTGCTTTCCGTTGGCTTGCTGGGAGTCGCGGCCATGCAGCTCAAGGCGCTGCAGGCGTCCCAGATCGGCTACCAGCGTTCCCTGGCCAGTCTGATCGCCATCGATGGCCAGGAGAGGGTCTGGAATGAGTATGTAGACCTCCGGCTGGCTGGAAATACAGGACCTGCTAGCTGCCCCACAGCTTCTGCCGTTAACAGCGAGTGGCTCGACTACTGGCAGGACGCGGTGGCCATGATGAGCGCTGAGTCGGGCGCCTTGACCACGGCGATCTCCGACGCAGGCGATGAGTGTCTGTATAACCTTGTGGTCAGCTGGGAAGACCAGCGAGTCGGTAAGGTGCCGGAAGAGTGCGATGAGGAAGACAAGGACGAGGAGGGCAACTGTTCGTTCGAGCCGGAAGAGACCCGAATGGAGTACTTCTTCAGGCTTCCCGTTCTTTGATTGAGGTCTGCTTATGAAACCCTACGGTGCCAAACGACACGGCAATGCAGGCTTCTCTCTGGTCGAGCTGATGGTCGCCATGGCTGTTGGCCTGGTGGTGCTGCTGGGTGCCGGTCAGCTTTTCATAGTGGTGGCTGAGCAGTTTCGCGAAGTGCAGCGCCTTACCATGCAGCAGAGTACCGTCCAGGTAGCCGCCGACGTGCTGGCCAGGGATATCCGGCGTGCCGGTTCGGTACGCCTGCATAATGATTGCGGGGATGAAGACACGCTGCTCTGCCTCGATGGGTTATCCAATCGTCAAGGCTTGGAGGGGTGTCAAAATAATCCGGGCGCTATCAATCGGCAGTATAAGTTAAGTAGTGACCCTCGTCGGGACGAGGGCTATGAGCTGATGCAGCGTCAGCAATGCCCTGGCACATCATTCGGGATATGGCAGCCGATAGTGGCGGGCTTTGCTAAGGATGGATTAGGCATTGATGCAGCGCATAGCAACACTGCTGGCGACATTGTCTCAGTGCGTGTCAGTCTCTGCTTGATAAAGCAGGATGGCGAGGTAACGCCCTGCGGCAGCTATGAAGGTGATAGCCGATGGCTGAGATTCCATGTGGTCAATCGAACCGCTGCCGTCACGATTCAGTAGGGAGGCCCTGGGTGCCTTCGAGGAGGGAGCGATGAACTCTCAGCGAGGAGCGGCGCTGGTCGCCGTGATGTCCATTCTGACCGTGGCACTGATGCTGGGCATCACTGGCATGCAGAGCTCTGCTATCAACGAGCGTCTGGCAGGCAACTACAGCGCAACAGCCAATGTGCAGATGGCCGCCGAGGTGGCGGCTGCTCAAGGGTGGAGTGAAAGAACGAGTCATGGTCGGGACTCGGTGGATATGGATGTGTTGAGTAGAATGAGCTGGGAGTCTTTCACTAATGATAACTATCTTTACGCAGGGGAGGAGTTCTTTTCTGAAGACGCGGTGGAGGCAGACTGCCCTGACGGTATCGAGTGCTACTTTCGGATCTTTGATAGCTGCGAAAATGGTAATCACTGTATTGTTGCCATGGCCGCCATTCTTGACGGCTCTGGCAGAGTGCTGGCGGAGAGCGAGCAGGTGTTCGTAGAGTATGGCGGGGGTGGCGGGGGTGGCGGGGTAGTGGATGACATTATGAGTCAACTTCTTTCTGATAAGCTGATCAATGTTTTGCGAGACTTTAGTTTCAATAGCTCTAATAACGATGCTGCTAGAGCATGGGAAAGCTATGTGGGTGTCAACGAGACAATATTCTCCGATGGTGAGGGTGGGCTAGATCGGGGTGAGATTGCAGAGTTTTTTGATGAGCTAAGATCAATTGAGGGTAGGGGAGGGCCCGTTACTTTCCTTGACTCAGGAAGTGCAAGCTATGATAGTGTCTCTGCTGCCAGCGGTGGGGTTCTGGTCATTGAAGGAAGCGGTGAGTTTAGGATTCCCAATGACTCGGTGTTTAGTGGAATCATGGTGGTCACAAACCCAGGTATCCGTGTGAGCGGTGGTGGAGGGACTCGGCTGGAGGGTGGCATCCTGCATATGCCGACAAGCTGTGAAGAAGCTAGAGGATGCAGGCCCTCCCTGGACGTAAGAGGGGGGAACGGTGTCTACATCTACAGCCGTGATGCAATTGACTTTGTCCTCGGGGAGTTGGGAGGGGGGCCAGGTATCCTTACCTGGCGCTAAACCAGGGCCTTACCCCTCCGGGCACTCCGGGCGCTCGTTTTCACTCCTCACCCTCCCCCTAGTGCTCACCACCACCCTGGCCCCCGTCTCCAACCGCCCGCATAGCCTGAAGGTGCCGTTATGCCCCCCGGCGCGGCCCAGGGCGGTGTAGCGCACCGGGCGGTTGTCGTTGCGGTAGGTCAGCGATACCAGGCGGCTCTCGCCGAAGGTGCGCAGCAGCGGGTCGCCGGGCTCGCCCCGCCCCTCGAAGATGACCAGCGGCGCCAGCCAGGCCTCGCCGCTGGCGTTGTTGCCGATCTGGCACTGCACGCCGTCGGCGCTGGGGCAGAGGGTCACGGTAGTGCGGCGGGTAATCGCCGTGTTGCGGGTCATGGCCAGCGCCGTCTGCAGGCGCAGGACCTCGGTGGCGACTTCGTTGCGGGCGGTGAAGCGCTGATAGCCGGGAACGCCCACGGTGGCGATGATCGACAGTACCGCGATCGCCACCAGCAGCTCGGCAAGCGTCAGGCCCCGCTCGGCATGGAGGCGCATGACCTCCTCCTGGCACGGGCATCGGCGGCAAGGGAATACCTGTCAGGCTAGACCGAACGGGGGATGGCTCTGTCAGCCATCCCCGACGCGTGCTGTAAGCCTTGGCTGACGCGTGCCGACGTCTAGCGTCCGATCCAGAACCACCAGACGATAAGGGCGATCAGGGCCATACCGGCCAGATTGATAAGCCAGCTCATGCGGTAGCCTCCTTGTCCTGTGCCTGCTTGCCCTGTGGGCTGCCGGCGGCTTCGCCGCTGGGGCGGAACAGTCGCAGGCGGTTGGCGTTGCTCACCACCGTGATGGAGGAGAGCGACATGGCGGCACCCGCGATCATCGGGGAGAGCAGCATCCCGGTGAAGGGGTAGAGCACCCCCGCGGCGATGGGAATGCACAGGGTGTTGTAGCCGAAGGCGCCCACCAGGTTCTGCTTGATGTTGGAGAGCGTGGCCCGGCTGATCTCGATGGCCGAGGCCACGCCGTGCAGCGAGCCGCGCATCAGGGTGATGCCGGCGCTCTCGATGGCCACGTCGGTGCCCTGGCCGATGGCGAAGCCCACGTCGGCCCGGGCCAGGGCCGGGGCGTCGTTGATGCCGTCGCCCACCATGCCCACTTTTTCGCCGGCCGCCTGCAGGCGCTCGATCTCGGTGTGCTTGTCCTCGGGCAAGAGGCCGGCGCGGAAGTCATCGATGCCCACCTCCCGGGCGATGGCGGCGGCGGTGTGCTCGTTGTCGCCGGTCAGCATCACCACCTTGAGGCCGTCGGCCTGCAGGCGCTTGATGGCGGCGATGGTGTCGTGGCGCAGCGGGTCGCTGATGCCGAAGAGGGCGGCGAGCTTCCCGTCAACGGCGAGGTAGACCACGGTGCGGGCCTTCCGCTCCAGCTCGCCGGCCTTCTCCCTGCCGCCGGCGAGATCCACCCCGGCCTCTTCCAGCAGGCGGGCGTTGCCCAGCAGCAGCGGCTTGCCCTCAAGCGTCTCGGCCTTCACGCCGCCGCCGGTCACGCTCTCGAAGTGGCGGATCTCGGCGTGGGCGCCGCCGGCCTCGTCGGTCTGTTCCTCACAGTAGGCGAGCAGTGCCGCGGCCAGGGGATGCTCGGAGCCGCGCTCCAGGGCCGCCACCAGGCCCAGCAGCGCCTGCCTGTCGCCGTCAATCACCTCGGCCTCGGTCACGCTGGGCTTGCCCTCGGTGAGGGTGCCGGTCTTGTCCACCACCAGGGTGGTGAGCTTGCTGGCCACCTGCAGCGCCTCGCCGCTTCTCACCAGTACGCCGTGCTCGGCGGCCTTGCCGACCCCGATCATGGTGGAGATCGGCGTGGCCAGGCCCAGGGCGCAGGGGCAGGCGATGATCAGCACCGTGGTGGCCGTGACCAGCATATGGATCACCCGCGGCTCGGCGCCGAAGTTGAACCAGGCAAGGGCGGTGAGCACGGCGATGATCATCACCGTGGGCACGAAGATGCTGGAGACCTTGTCGGCCAGCTCGCCGATGGGCGGGCGGGAGTTCTGGGCGCTGGCTACCTGCTCGGTGATGCGGCCCAGGCGGGTGTCGGCGCCGACCCGGGTGGCTCGGTAGACCAGCGAGCCCTTGCCGTTGACGGTGCCGGCGCTGACCTCGTCGCCGGCCGCCTTGGCCACCGGCAGCGGCTCGCCCGTCAGCATGGATTCATCGATATGGCTCTGCCCCTCGGTCACCTCGCCATCCACCGGCAGGCGCTCGCCGGGGCGCACGCGGATATGGTCCCCCTCGCGCACCTCGTCGATGTCGAGCTCGCGCTCCTCACCGTCGCGGATCACCCGGGCGGTGCGGCTCTGCAGATCGAGCAGACGCTTGAGGGCGTCGCTGGTGCGCCCTCGGGCGCGCAGCTCCAGGGCGTTGCCCAGCAGCACCAGGCCGATGATCATCGCCGAGGCCTCGAAGTAGATGCCGTGGGCCACCTCCGGTAGCCAGGGGGCAAAGGCCACCACGCCCATGGAGTAGACCCAGGCGGTGCCGGTGCCCATGGCGATCAGGGTGTCCATGTTGGCCTGGTGGTGCTTGAGGTTCTTCCAGGCGTTGATGAAGAAGTGGCGGCCGGGGCCGGCCATCACCGCCAGCGTCAAGAGGCCGATCACCAGCCAGAAGAGCCGGCCTGTGCCCACCGGGTGGGGATGGTAGAAGAACATGCTGGCCATCAGCGGCACCGCCAGCGCCAGCGACCAGAAACTGCCATTGAGGCGGCGGCGGTATTCCCGGGCGTCCTTCTCGGCCCGGGCCTCCTCCGCCTGGCGCAGGTCGAGGATCGGTTCGGCCTCGTAGCCTACCGCCTCCACGGCGCGAATCAGCTCGGCCTCGCCGGCGCTGCCGCGCACCTGGGCGGTATGGGTGCCGAAGTTGACCTCGGCGCTGACCACGCCCGGCGTGCGCTCCAGCGCCTGCTGCACGCTCTTCACGCAGCTGGCACAGGTCATGCCGCTGATGGAGAGGCGTCGAGCGGTGGCGCGCTCCTCGCCGGATGCCGCTGGAGCCGCGCTCTCGGCGGCGGGCGCCGATTCGGCTGCCCTGGGCTCCCCGCTGTCCGGCGTCTCATCGCCCGCATCCTCGCCCGTGTTTTTGCCCGTGTCCTCCTCGAGCTCGCCGGGGGGGTAGCCGGCATCAGACAGGGCCTGGTCCAGGGTGTCGCCGTCCAGGGTGGTGGTAACGGCCAGGTGCTTCTCGGCCGGCGTGCCGACCACCTCGGCTTCCGGGTCCCGGGCCTGGATCGCCTCGCGCATGCGCTTCACGCAGCCCTGGCAGCTCATGCCGGGCACGATACGTTCGAGTGGGGTGCGAGCGTTCACGGGGTCTCCTCGCTGGATGTGGCGCCTGTGGGCGTGCGGCGGGCGTCGCCGCGCTCTGTGTCGCGCTGCTGGTTTTTGCGCAGGTTGTCGCGCAGGGGCTCGGGGAAGCTTTCGATCAGCCGGCAGAGGCTGTGGCCGTCCGGGGTGCCGTCGGGCATCTCGGCCCAGGTCTCGAGTGCCTGTTCCATGCGGGCGGCCAGCGCCTGCAGCTCCTCGATGCGGGCGCGGATTTCCGGCAGCCGGCTGGCCAGCAGGTCGCGGACCATGGGACAGGGGGAATCGCCCTGGTCGGCCTGGGCGAGGATTTCGCGGATCTCCGCCACGCCGAAGCCCAGGTTGCGGGCGCGATGGATGAAGCGCAGGCGCTCCAGGTCACCCCGCTCGAAGAGCTGGTAGCCGTTGTCGGGGTGGCGCCTGGGCTCCAGCAGCCCCTCGCGCACGTAGTGGCGGACGGTCTCGGCGGTGACGCCGGCGGCCCTGGCCAGTTCGCTGACTTTCATGATGACGGTACCTCGCAGGTCCCGGTTAGGTTCTGGTGGCGGATAACCTGAGTGTAAAACCTATGTGTTACCCAAGGGTCAAGGCGGGCGGCTGAGAAGGCCATGCCGGTTCCGGCACAGCGAAGGAGTGTTGGCTAACTCACTGAAAGTTCGATCAATCAAACAGCTGTGCGACCAAAGTATTAGCAGTTACGGCATTAAAACGAGCGTTTGGGGTTGAAACGACCGTTGGGTTGCGCGAAAAGGGGAGGGCACGCGCGCGTCTCCACCGCGAGCACACGCCAGCGCCAACGCGACAATAGAACCGCAAGGGATGGATCTCATGAAGAACAAGTTCAATCGCCTCTCCCTGGCCGTGGCCATCGCCGCCGCTGCCCTCGCCAGCCAGGCCCACGCCGGCGGCTACCAGATCAACGAGCAGAGCGTCAGCGGCCAGGGCTATGGCCACGCCGGGCGTAGCTCCAACGTCAACGACGCCACCATCGTCTTCGGCAACCCGGCCGGCATGTCGTTCCTGGATCGCGCCCAGGTGACCGCGGGCGGGACCTATCTGAATGTCAATACGGATATTAAAAATGCCTCTGCAAGCCGCACTGGTGTTGACCTTTCAGGTGAGAGCCCGCAGCCATTTGCGCAAAACATTACGGGCTCTTCAGATGGGGATATCGTGCCCGGTACCCTGGTGCCTTTTGCCTTTTATGCTCAGCCGGTGAATGAGCAGTTGGCCTTTGGCTTCGGCGTTTATGCGCCCTTTGGCTCCAAGACCGACTACGAGGATGGCTTTATCGGGCGCAACCTTGGCAACTATACCGAGCTGAGGGTGATCAGCGCCCAGCCGACGGTCTCCTACCGCTTCAATGAGCAGTGGGCGATTGGTGCGGGTATCACCTATAACCGGGTAGATGGGGAGCTGCATCGACAGGTGGCCAATCCCTTTGTAGCCGGTAGCCCCGATGCTGATCTTGATGCAAGGATCGAAGGTGACGATGATGGATGGGGTTATAATCTGGGCGTGATGTTCCAGCCTGTGCCCGAGACTACGCTGGGACTGACCTATCGGTCCAAGGTCAGCTATACCCTTACCGGTGACTATCGAGCCACTGATCCTACAGGACTGCTTGATTTGCAAGCACCAGAAAGGCTCCAAAGAGACGCTAAGCTGGATCTGACTACACCAGAGACCGTCAACTTCTCTGCTACCCAGCAGATGACAGATCGCCTGAAGCTGATGGCCGGCGCGTCATGGACACGTTGGAGCCAGTTTGAACAAATTCGTGTGATAGATCCTAATAATGGGGAAGTGATTACAGAAGAGCCGCAAAGTTACTCAAATGCTTGGGCTTATTCACTGGGCGGCGAGTATCAGCTCAATCCGCAGCTGGCGCTGCGCGCCGGTATTACCCTGGACTTCACGCCGACCAGCGACCGATTCCGCAGTGCGCGGATTCCGTCCGATGATCGCCGTATCTTCTCCATCGGTGCGGGCTGGAGCCCCACCGATGATCTGACCCTGGACTTTGCCTACTCCTACCTGACCGAGCGCGGCACTCAGGTTGATCAGAGTCGGCAGGATCACGAGACCTTGCCCGTTCCGAATGTTACCTCCACCTACTCCGCCGACTACAAGAACGAGGCCCACGGCTTCGGCGCCCAGCTGACCTACCGCTTCTAAGTGTCAGCCAGCCAGCGCGATACGGGAACCCGGCCTCGGCCGGGTTTCCTGCGTCTGGGCCCGGGGCAGGCCCGGAAGCCGCTCCGCGGCGGATGCGGGGCGGCGCCAGGTTCGCTACAATGGATGACTTTTCCGAGCCGCCGCGGCCCAGGCGCCATGCCGCGCTGCGGCGGCCGTTTTTCCACCGCAGATTCAGGCGAGCATGCCATGCTGGAAACCAACCCCATCCACAACCTCATCAAGGACCTGTCTGAGCGGACAGACGTCCTGAGGGGGTATCTTTGACTATGCCGAGAAGAAAGATCGGCTAGAGGAAGTCTCCCGGGAGCTCGAGGACCCTAACGTCTGGAACGACCCGGACTACGCCCAGAAGCTCGGCAAGGAGCGTGCCTCCCTCGAGCTGGTCGTCGAGACCATCGACGAGATGGAGCAGGGCCTGGCCGATAGCCGCGACCTGCTCGAGCTCGCCGAGATGGAGGAGGACGAGGACACCGTCGCCGAGGTGGAGAAGGAGCTGGCGGGCCTGCAGGGCAGCCTCGAGAAGCTCGAGTTCCGCCGCATGTTCTCCGGCGAGATGGACGCCAACAACGCCTACCTGGATATCCAGTCGGGCTCCGGCGGTACCGAGGCCCAGGACTGGGCCAACATGCTGCTGCGCATGTACCTGCGCTGGGCCGAGCATCACGGCTTCAAGGCCGAGATCATCGAGCTCTCTGCCGGCGAGGTGGCGGGTATCAAGTCGGCCACGGTGCATATCCAGGGCGACCACGCCTTCGGCTGGCTGCGCACCGAGACCGGCGTGCACCGCCTGGTGCGCAAGAGCCCGTTCGACTCCGGTGGCCGTCGCCACACCTCCTTCTGCTCGGTGTTCCTGTCGCCGGAGATCGACGACAGCTTCGAGGTGGAGATCAACCCGGCGGACCTGCGCGTCGACACCTACCGCTCCAGCGGCGCCGGCGGCCAGCACGTCAACACCACCGACTCGGCGGTGCGGATCACCCACGAGCCCACCGGCATCGTGGTGGCCTGCCAGAGCCAGCGCAGCCAGCACGCCAACCGCGACTTCGCCATGAAGCAGCTCAAGGCGAAGCTGTGGGAGCACGAGATGGAGAAGCGCAACGCCGCCAAGCAGGAGGCGGAGGACTCCAAGGCCGATATCGGCTGGGGCAGTCAGATCCGCTCCTATGTGCTGGATGACCAGCGCATCAAGGACCTGCGTACCGGCGTGCAGACCAGCAACTGCGACAAGGTGCTGGACGGCGACCTGGATCAGTTTATCGTCGCCAGCCTCAAGCAGGGTCTGTAGTCAACCGTCTGGAACCGTGTAGCGGGGAGGCCTTCGGCCTCCTTGCGCCCGGCAGAGCCGGCCTCCCACCAGGCTCGCGCGGCTATAGCGGCAGGCGTGTCCCAGTTTCCTTATCAAAGATTTCCAACAGGTAGCGAAATGGCCAACGAGAGCCCCTCCCCGCAGACCGATGAGAACCGCCTGATCGCCGAGCGTCGCGCCAAGCTGGCCGCGCGCCGCGAGCAGGCCGCCGCCCGCGGCGAGAGCGCCTTCCCCAACGACTTCCGCCGCGACAGCCACGCCGCCGAGCTGATCGAGGCGCTGGGCGACAAGGAGAAGGAGGAGCTGGAGGCGCTGAACCGCCAGGCCGGCGTGGCCGGGCGCATCATGCGCAAGCGCGGCCCCTTCATCGTCATCCAGGACGTCAGCGGCCAGATCCAGCTCTACGTGGACAAGAAGGGCCTGCCCGCCGAGGTGCTCGAGGACATCAAGGGCTGGGACATCGGCGACCTGGTGGCCGCCCGCGGTCCGGTGCACAAGTCCGGCAAGGGCGACCTCTACGTGATGATGGTGGAGGCGAAGCTGCTCACCAAGAGCCTGCGCCCGCTGCCCGACAAGTTCCACGGCCTCACCGATCTCGAGGCGCGCTACCGCCAGCGCTACGTGGACCTGATCATGAATCCGGATTCGCGCCAGGTGTTCGAGACCCGCGCCGGGGTGATCAGCGCCATGCGCCGCTTCTTCGAGGCCCGCGGCTACATGGAGGTGGAGACCCCCATGCTGCAGGCGATCCCCGGTGGCGCCACCGCGCGGCCCTTCATCACCCACCACAATGCGCTGGACCAGGACATGTACCTGCGCATCGCGCCGGAGCTCTACCTCAAGCGCCTGGTGGTGGGCGGCTTCGAAAAGGTCTTCGAGATCAACCGCAACTTCCGCAACGAGGGGCTCTCCACGCGCCACAACCCCGAGTTCACCATGATCGAGTTCTATCAGGCCTACGCGGACTACCACGACCTGATGGACCTCACCGAGGAGATGCTGCGCACCCTGACCCGCGAGGTGCTGGGCACCACCACCGTGGTCAACACCGTGCGCAACAGCGAGGGCGAGGTGCTCGAGCACTACGAATACGACTTCGGCAGCCCGCTCAGGCGCATCACCGTCTTCGACTCGATCCTCGAGTACAACCCGGATATCCACGCCGAGGCGCTGGCCGATGAGTCCGCCGCCCGCCAGATCGCCGAGCGCCTGGACATCGACGTCAAGGATGGCTGGGGCCTGGGCAAGATCCAGATCGAGATCTTCGAGAAGACCGTGGAGCACCGTCTCAAGCAGCCCACCTTCGTGACCGAGTACCCCACCGAGGTGAGCCCGCTGGCGCGGCGCAAGGACGCCAACCCCTTCGTCACCGAGCGCTTCGAGTTCTTCGTGGGCGGCCGCGAGATCGCCAACGGCTTCTCGGAGCTCAACGACGCCGAGGACCAGGCCGAGCGCTTCCGCGAGCAGGTGGCGGAGAAAGAGGCCGGCGACGACGAGGCGATGTACTACGATGCCGACTACGTACGCGCGCTCGAATATGGCCTGCCGCCCACCGCCGGCGAGGGCATCGGCATCGACCGCCTGGTGATGCTGCTCACCGACAGCGCCTCGATCCGCGATGTGCTGCTGTTCCCGGCCATGCGCCCTGAGGTGGAGTGAAGGGCCAGGTGGCGGAGCCCGATTTATCGGCGATAGCGGCCCCATCGTCGAAGCGTCGAACCGGCAGAGTCTGCGCTCCTACATCGCCGGCTGGCCGTGTTGGCGGCAATAGCTCGGTGAAGAGGCGGGAAGCATTGGTAAACCCCGCGGCCAGCGCCCATAATGGTCGTCGTTTCGACGTCGAGGAGACCGCCATGAAACTGCTCAACCGCTCTGCCCTGAGCGTCCGCCCGACCCAGCACTTCGTGGATTGGATCAACGGGCTCGAGCCCACCCTCGGTGACGACGACCTGGCGCTGGCCGACGTCGAGCGCGAAAGCACCGTCTACCTGATCCCGGAGATGGATACCCCGGAGGCCCTGGAGGCCTTCGTGCGCGAGCGCTATCTGGAGATCCTCGAGACCGAGCTGCGCGCCTGGGAAGAGGACGAGCGCCAGTGGCCGGAGACCGTCGACTGGCCGCTCTTCCAGCGCTTTCTGCAGGTGGAGCACAGCTACCTGGCCATCGACCTCGACGACGAGGCGGCACTGGAGATCTCCGAGATCGACGACTCGCTGCTGCTGGACGTCGACCAGGACTAGGCCCAGCCCGAACGCTGGCCCATGGAAACCGGCTTCGGCCGGTTTCTTCGTGTTGAACCCCCCGATGGAACAGGGAATGAGCCGACTCTTCGATACCCGCGAGGGAGATGACGGCCTGCCGGGCCCCGAGCGGCGCCTGGCGGTGCTGGCGCTGATCCTCGGGACCCTGATGGCGGTGGTGGATACCACCATGATCAATATCGCGCTGCCCTCCATCGCGGCGAGCCTCGAGGTGCCCGCCTCCCGGGCGGTATGGGTCACCAACCTCTTCCAGATCAGCTGCGCCGCCTTCCTGCTGGTGTTCGCGGCCTTGAGCCAGCTGTTCAGCCGCCGGCGCATCTACGTGGCCGGGGTCGGCGTCTTCACCCTGGCCTCCCTGGGGGCGGCGCTCTCCCCGAGCCTTGAAAGCCTGCTGCTGTTCCGGGCCCTGCAGGGGCTGGGGGCGGCGGCCATGCTCTCCATCGGCCCCTCCATCTATCGGCAGGTCTTCCCCTCCCGGCTGCTGGGCAGCGCCCTGGGGCTCTCCGCCATGGTGGTGGCCGGCGGCTATGCGGCGGGGCCCGCCATCGGCGGGGTGCTGCTCTCGGTGGCCGACTGGCCCTGGCTGTTCGTGCTGCCCC
>WPCI01377038.1_pt1 | contig 22268 bp, 22 predicted proteins | sample 5399871 | NCBI WGS metagenome assembly WPCI01 (sample SAMN12869469, study PRJNA574797) | sludge metagenome | isolation source: wastewater treatment of pH7 | place: China:Beijing | collected 2019-05-20 | reverse complement strand
CTAACAGGTGTGAACTTAAAATCAGTTGATGATAAGTTCTTTAGTATAGCAACTGATGCTCACCGTTTAGCCCGTTTACATTTTGATTGTACAAAGATCACTATCGCAAAAGATGGTGAAGTCGTGTTACCAATTAAGTCTCTTAAAACAGCTCTTAAGCTCTTTAATCGTGAAACAAATTTACAATTAAAGCTAATTAGTGATACACAGCTGTTGATCCGTGGCGAAAGTATTATTTATCAGTCTAGATTATTAGCTGGTACATATCCTGATACGGCACGTATGGTACCCGGCGAATTTAAAAGTGAAATACAACTATCACGTGAAGAATTTAAAAACACGTTGGAGCAGCTTTCAGCATTTTCTTCCTTAATCGTGCTTACGTCAGAAGGAAAAGAAAGCATCCATCTTAAACCACAAAATTCTCAAGTAGGTACTGCAAGTGTAGAAATTCCATGTAATCAAGTAGAAGCATTTACATTGGCTTGTAATGTGGAATATCTGCTGCAAGCACTACAAACGATAACTTCTGAAACAATCGCGATAAAAATGATTAGTAATCAGAGACCTATCGTTGTAGTGGGAGCAGAGGATACAACTCACTCTAATCTGCAGTTAATTCTACCGGTTCGCGTGTAAGGGGGCATCCAAATGAGTATGAATCACAGTGACTTCTTTGACTTTTTACAGTCAAAAGAAGTCCTTCCTAATAATCATGAACTTCGTCAATCCTTTGAATCGATTATAAATGGATTTATTGCGAACGAAATGCCTGATTTAGAAAACATACCATTAGAACATATAGATGAATTTGAAAAGCAATTTGAACAGCTACGACATCATGTCACGTTTTATAGTGGTAATTCATTTCGTATAAATGGTCCAGATTGTGAATTAAAAGAAATGCTACATTTACATCTTTTCACTGAACAACTAGAAGATGTAGAAAAGCAGGGGCTAGAAGATGAGATATTTATTTAATCAAGGAAATGAGATGAAAGTATACATTCGGATACTACGCATACAAAAATTAATTCGTAAATATAACATCCCATTCTTAATTAATATCAATGATTTTCACAGGGACAAGTTGCATATCACAAGTGAACTATTATTCGAGTCGCTTGCGCGTTTTAACGAGCAAACAAGTATATTTTGTCACTTTGCCTTTGGAACTGAAGAAGACCTGTTAGATGGGACGTTATTTAGCTCAGAAGACATGTATTCGAATTTCGCTTCGGATATTAGTTCTATGGCTGCGGAAGGATGTTACTTCGATACAGCTGGTTACTATTTATGTATAGGATCGGAACATATAACACAATCTGATTTTCAATTCGTGTTACATGAATTTTCGTTTAACACCTATCAAAGTGAAGCGTATCCCAGTCATATTTTGATTGAATTTCTAGAGGATGGTTATGAACAGTACTCATTTGATGAATGGGTACTTTCTTATTATGAAATTATAATCCGTCTTGCGGCAATGATTCGAGAAAAGACGAAGGGGAACCAGGTATGAAATTATTATTTACATACAATCAGCAGAAAGTAAGAAGGTATCTACTTTCGTTAAAAATACAAAAGAATGCTCACTTACTGCATGAATTACTTGCAAATAAGAAACATGCAGAAGAAATCTACATATTAGATTGTTTAGAGCACTCAAGAGAAATAGACTTCAGCAAGATTTCGGAACGAGCCATTCAACAAGTAATGGCTGCCGTTTCTTATTTAGAAGAGGACTCCAATTTCCCTATTAATTTAGATTCGAAAACTTTACTTGAAATAATCATGATTGCGGAAAAATCTTTAGATACTGATCTTTCCTGCTTCTATACATCGCAATTGTATCTTATGGAGATATTTATGCGTATGTATAGATTAGGAATTCCCGTAAAAGATTATTACCCCAATTATTTAGAACAAGATAATTTCGAAGAATACGATTGTGAGGATTCATTTAAAAGCTGGGGGGATGACTTAATTCAAGATATGAAATTACATCATGAAGAGGTAGATAGCGACGATAAAGATACTCTAATCAGATATTCGAATCTATTTCATATACCCATGGATGAATTAAACCGCATTATCGAGAATGCATGGAGTCCAATTGGTGAAATGTTCTCTAATATCAAGATAGAGGATCAAAGTTTCTTTCATTCAATCCAGAATCAGTTTGATATACGTATGCTTTACCAAGCTGAAGAGGAAAAACTTTACCTTTTCTATGATGATGATACATATTTTCCAGCAATTAAACGAATTGAGATGTTACTTCGTATCTTTGAAGAGATACAGTTAACAAAAAATATAGCAAGTTAGTACAGAGGGCCTAAAAATGAAGAAATTATTTAGCTATTCATCTAATGTAGCGATGTCAAACTACTTACTATCACTTAAGTTAAACAAAACTTATAGCATCGTTAGTTGGGAACAAATTAAACAAAGATATCAAGAGGAAATATATATATTAGAAAGCCTTTCTAAAGATATAGAAATAGATTTCAACAAAATCTCTCATGGAACAATTAGTAAAATCCAAACTTGTGTGGACTTTCTAGATGAAAACCAAACAATAAGGTGGGAGGACATAGAATCAACAGATACGATTGTCATCTTCTTACTTTCCATGAACCTATTAAACATAAATCTATCTAAATTTTATTCATGTCAATTTCATATCTTACGTTACTTTAAAAGCATGCATGAGCTTTCGATTGATGTAACACAGTATTCTCCCTCGTATTTAGACCGAGAGAATATCTATGAATTAGACCATGAAGAAGGATTTATAGAATTGGGTACGGACATGATCGAAGATATGGGCTTAGAAGCTTTTCCAATTGATGAAGAAGAGTATGAAAAGCTCTCTACACTATTCGACATACCATTAAAGGAAATAAAGGAAGCAGCAGAGGACACATGGGGTGCTATAGCTGAAACAATAGACGGCATATCACCGAAGCATAAAGAAAAAATTTCTAAATTACTAGATTGTTATCCAGTGCAGCATTCTTATCAAATTGATGAAGAATCTCTGTATCTCTATTATGGCCAGGAACCATTATACGGACCATATAAATTTGAGATGTTACTAGATTTAGTGGAAACAATCTATACGCAGGGGGACATAACAAATGAAGACAGTAGCAATATTTGATGCTTTAGAGCCAAAAGGAATTGTAACCATTCAGCAATTTAACAACGAATTATCACGTGGAGAAACTACCGTTACTTTTAAGGACTTTTATTTAGCTTTAAAAGAAGTTATGGAGCAGGGTACACAAGATAATACTCATTACTCTAGTGGCGTACTCCCAAAAGGTTGTATAAAACACGAGGTGTTATCTAAGAGTGGAGATAAACAAGCTGTTTGGATTGAAGTACCAAAGGCTCAGTGGGATATTCATTTTTTTGAACGACCGTTTCAACAAGTAGGATTTCCACGTCTATTATTTCGTTATACGGTGTACCAAAAACGAGTTACGAATATCTCTGTCTTTGCTGTAAAAGAAGATATGGAGTTAGAAGAAGGAATGAAATTATATCAATTTCCATATTCTAATGTTCATCCTAGTGGATCTGTATGTACAGGTAGAGTTGTGATACCTGAATTCCGGACTTTAAAAGATTTAGAAACATTTCATGTTTTATTCTTTGCAAGTTCTTTTAATCACGACCTTACACATACTCATATGGAACCACTTGGAGAGCTATTTAAACGATTTGAAAACCAAAGTTTTGATGATTCTATTTTAATGGAATCGGAAATGACTTTTTAATACACGCTCTTTAGAGTGATTGTTTATTAGAAGCAGGGGAGTATTTATTAAGAATAATAATTTTGTTGGAGTTTAGATTATAAACATTGGATCCAACATGCTTAGGAGGAAATACGGTGTATTTAGATTATGAAACACGAATGAGAATTGAGAGAGAAAGACAACGAATTATTAAGTTTTTAAACGAGAAGGGTATTACACAAAATTCAGATGGCAAAAGAGTCAATGATTTACCACTTTGGCCATTAACTTTAATGGAACATAAGTTACTGGCAGATAGTAATTAGGTACATCGAATTTCTGAAAATAGCAGGACTATATATAAGCAAAGATACTAGGAGGATTTTTTATTATGACAAACTTATTCGATTTTTTTGATATGGAAACACAAGTAGAGGAAACAACAGTACCAGTGAAAAAAGCTGCTTCAGAGCAAGCCACTGCTAAAAAGGAAGAAAAAAAGGAAAAAGCAAAAGGTAAGACAAAGAGTAGTAAGAAATCTAAGGCTACAAAATCTACAGATTGTCTAGATAAAATCAATACAACAACGGTTGTTCGCCACGTAGTATTTGGGGATATACCGTTAGTAGATTGGTTTACAGAAGAAGAAATTACACATGGAATTGCTGTTCAAAATGGAGATTCAACAGATGTAAGAAAAATAGAAGCAGAGGATATCCGCGTAAAATTAGAGCATCGTTATCCTTCATTTGTTAAAGGCTTAACTGTCATTAAATATGATGAGGATACAAATGCACTACTTCCGATTTTAACTGTCGGCGCAAAAGGAGCAAGTATTGTAGAGGGACAATCTATTTCAGATTGTCCTTTTTCTTTTCTTAGTACTTGGCTGAATCACTTTTTACCTGGGGATTTTATTCCGAGAACACTATTAATGGACTTTATTATTATTGCACAAGCCATTTCGCGTAAATGTGATTGCGAATTGCATGCTGATATCTATTTCAACAAAGAGCGTGGTTATTTTATGGACTTTCCACGCCAGCAGGTAGCAACTGAAATTGTAATCCCAGAAACAAATATAGAGATGCAGTCTATCGCTATGAAAGTTATGGAGATACACAGTCATCATCGTTTCTCTGCTGAACCAAGTGATTTAGATGATCAAAGTGAACGGGCTCCTATTCTTTATGCAATTGTTGGCAGAATAGAGGATGTTTTCCCTGAACTACGAGTACGTACTTGTATAGATGGAAAATTTCATTCTATTAATCCTAACTTTATATTTGCAGGAGAATATGCAACAAAAGGGATAAGCCAAGATTACGATTTAAGTAGGATCACACTTTTAAAATAAACACACAAGGGGGCGTAAAAGAGACATATTTTTATGTCTTTTTCTTTATTATGACAACATTAAAAACAATTCACGTTTCAATGTTTACAAAGATAAAGCACTACATGTTAGTTCTTACAAAGAATAAACAAGCAATAGAGGAATCGCATGGTGACTATAAGCTATTTCAATTTATGTGCAAGTTAGAGATGAATCACATATATGAAGCATTAGAAGGACAGAGGAAGAATACTCATATTGATTTAGACACACATCAAGAATATGTAGACACGCTTGTTGTGCAGTTGAATTTACTTCAATATGTTGTAGGCATTGTGCAAGAAGAAGGAGTTATTTATGCTGCATCGATACTAGTGATGCATTCATTTGACTTGTATACCGTGCATAGGCTTACAAATTTATCGATTCCATTTCTACGAAATTTAGAGAATACACTATCAAAAGAAAAATAGGGGGCTATAAAAATGAGTATTGTTATTGATATTGCAGAAGGAAAGAAGATTGTACCACATATTGTATTAGTAGGCGCTGGAGGAAACGGAGGATTAATTTTACAACATATTGCTCAAATGATGAGTATTTTTCAATTGGATGGCGAAATTGTAGTTGCAGATCCAGACACGGTTGAAGAAAAAAACCTTGGAAATCAACTCTTTATTCGACCTGATGTTGGTAAATACAAAGCAGAAGTACTGGCTCGTCGATATAAAGCTGGCTATAACGTTCCTATCTCTTCCTTTACGTCACAGTATATAGAAGACATAGAAACAATGCAGCAGTTGTTTGGTAACAAATATGATTTATTAAAAAAACAACATAAAGACGACTACTTGTATCTGCCAATTGTAATTGGGGCAGTAGATAATATGTTTTCTCGCGAGGTCTTTCATCAATTCTTCCATCAATCAGATAATCTTCTTTACATCGATGTAGGGAATACAGCTGTAACAGTTCCTGATAATTGGAGAGAAGTAAATAAAAGACATTGGACACCTCAACAAATAGCTGATTATAAAAATAGTGGTTATAACGGACAAGCAGTATGTGGAGTTAAATTGAATGGCGAGGTCATTCTTTCACCGCTTGGTGATTTATTTCCGGATGCTTTTACGAAGAAAGAAACGGCTCCAAGTCAATTAAGTTGTTCCGAATTAGCTGCTTCAGAACCACAGCGCGTTATTACCAATAAGTTCGCTGCCATGACTGTTGCTCAATTCGTTAACGAACTCTTTGATGAAGGTACCGTATCGAATCACTATATCATTTTCCAAGCTCAAAAGGCTTTTATGAAAGCTGCACCAATTGAGGGGTAATGATATAGGAGGGGACAAGATGAGAGTGTATCAATTAGATTCCACTCAATTACAACACAGTTTAACACCAACAAACATGTGTAATGGTGTTCTGCAATACTACCAATATAAACAGTATACCGTTGTATCTGTACTTGATTTATCAAAGCAAGATTCCGAAATGATACCATTGCTTCTGGCTTGTTTAGCAGAGGCTTTGATTCATTTCAATCCGGATTCTTTTTTAGCGAAGGATGAATCTAGCATTTTATATTGGTGTAGAAAGAACTTTAAAGGATTTCATAGTATCTCTGACGATGGATTTTTACAAGATTTCAAGCAGATATACGAATGTTACCAAGCATTGCAGAACGTTGGGAAACAAGAGAAAAACATAAAAATAAATATGTAATAGCAAGGAGAAGGGAAACGTATGTATAATATACTTAAACGTCAATATAATTACTTTATCCGAGGAGTGATTCGGATTAACGAAGAAGTACAAAGGGAATTGGACCTATTGGTGCAAAAGATTCGTGAAACTGTATCTTCTGTCCAAAAAATTATCCTTTTTGGCTCTCATGCATATGGCACCCCAAATGAAGACAGTGATTTTGATCTCTGTATTGTTGTGGAAGGTGTCGGAGAAAGAAAAAGGGAAGTCATTAATCGTATCAATTGGGGTATTTATGATGTTATGGAAACACCAGTTGATATTTTAGTGTATGGACCAGAAGAGTTTCAAGAACGTGCTAGCCGTACCGTTACTATGGAACATAAGATTGCACTAGAAGGGAAGGTCCTATATGAGAAATATTGAGGATCTAAAAGAGTGGGTATTTATTGCAAAATCTGATTTAGATTCTGCTAGTTACTTAACTCACATGAAGCCTTTCCCTACTGCAATTATTTGTAATCATAGTCAACAATGCGTGGAAAAACTTCTAAAAGGATTTCTTGCACTAAACGGTAAGACAGTTCCAAAAACTCATAACCTTTTAATGCTGCACAAATCATGTCGGAAATTAGATGAGGAATTCTCATTGATTTTAGAACAGTGCGTGCAGCTAAATGGTTATGCTACAGACATTCGTTATCCGTATTTTGAAGCACTTACTGTTCAAGATGGATTAATCGCTATACAACATGCTCAAAAAGTAATGAGCTTTTATATGGAAAAGTTAAACAAGTTGAATATACATGAAATCACAATTAATTAAAAATAGAGGATATACACAAAAGAGAGTGCCTATTAAATAGGGACTCTCTTTTTCTATCTAAAAACAGAGGAGGCATGCTCCATAGTAGTATGAAATGATACTTTGCTATGGAGATAACAATATAATGATGGATATATATAAAGAAATTAAAGAGGAAATGAAAAAAGTCTATTTATCTCGAGATTGTTGTTTTGTAGGTTACAGTGGGGGAAAAGATAGTTCTGCCATGTTGACGTTACTATGGGATGCAATTGCCGAGCTACCACTAGAGCAACGTACAAATCCAATTCATATCTTAACTTCCGAAGTTGGAGTAGAAACACCTGCTATGACGACTTATATCTCAAGGACATTACAAAAGATCCAGGAGAATGCAAATGAGCAAAACCTACCATTTGTCGTTCATGGTGTGAAACCACTTATGAAAGAATCATATTGGTATAAGGTAATAGGCAGAGGCGTTTTACCACCGAGCGGAAACAGTAGATTGAGATGGTGTACTGACTCTCTCAAGGTCAAACCGATGCAGCGAAAGATGAAAGAAATCTTAATAGCTTCTCAAACTACTACTGCAGTAGAATGCTTTGATGAATATGATGGTGTACTTATGCTGGCCGTTCGTAATGAAGAGAGCGCTCGAAGAAGACATAGTATTCAAAAGCATGAGATAAGTAATGATTCCTTATTTTCACGTCATAATGATATGAAGAATATCCTCTGCTTTAATCCAGTTAAATTTTTAACCGGTGATGAAGTATGGATGTTACTTTTAGATAGAGGGATACTGCCCTTTGGTGTGGATGTAGAAGAAATGAGCATACAGTATGGACAAGCTATGTTTGAATGTGGCATAAAAACAGGTGGGAAGCAGCAGGGAAATGCTTGTGGAGCTGCAAACTCACGTAGTGGATGTTGGACTTGCCTAATGATGAATGGCGAGGATAAAATGTTGACCCAGCTAATAAGTGAGGGCTATACGGACTATGCTTATCTACAATCCTGGAAAAGCTTCTTACGTTCGATTAGAAATGATATTCGGTATCGGAATGTAAAATGAATAGACGAAGCCTGCAAACGCTCCTTAGAAACGAAAATAAAAGGGATTCAGACTTATTTTCCATATATAATCATATTGAATATGATTATATTATGTTTGATCGTACAGAAAAGGGAGACTATGCACCAGGAGGACTAACAGTAGAAGGTAGAAGAATACTTTTAGAGTACCTACTTTATATTCAACAAGAAATGAATACGAGTCTTATATCTGAAGAAGAAATTGAGGCAGTACTACAAGGCTGGTATGACACAGATGGTATTCGCGTATATCGAGATGAATTGGAGCCAATACATCACGCATGTCTTGGTGAATTGGTGTTTAAACCTGATTGTACAATAAATGAAGAAAAAACGACGTCTCCATTCCCTGTGTTTTTCGTCGAAATTGATGTTCATTTAGGGAAGCAGGAGATATTTCGTTGGATGAAGAAACGACAGAAAGTTACGCAGCAGAGTTTTTTCTTTTTCCCTTCAAATTATTCTAATGATTCTGCAAAGCTTACATGGAACAAATTAACCTTTGTTGTATCTAGATTTGATATAACAGAAGCAAGAGATGCTGAACGCATTATACGTCAATGGTTAGGTATGACGATGTACCATGAAAAGGCAGAAGCACAACATAAGAAGATGCTTGTACAGCTGTTGATTCATTCTATGAAGAATGAACAATTATTTAATCCGGATGAATTAGAAAATACGAAGATCCTATATACTACAGAATTTATAAGTAGGCTCTCTCGATTGCTAGAAACAGAGGAGTTGCTATCCGAGGAGACTAATCACCTCTTTGCAAAAATACTTAAAGAAATGGCTAACGAAACATTTCTTATAGGGTGATATATAAATAATAGATATATTTAGAGAGTACCTATTCAATAGGTGCTTTCTATATTACAAAGGCAAGAGGAGATTATAATGGAATTCAAAAAACTTATGAAGTATATAGAAGAGAATAAGGAAGAACACTTTGATGAATTAATTAAAGAAAATGAAAACGCAATTAAAGAAATCGATAAAAAAATGAGAAGGAAACAGATTTTAAAAAAATAGTTACGATATTTACCAAAGAACTATTAGGAACGTATAAATATAGGATTCAAGGAGGATACTTATGACTGAAATTAGTTTCAAAGACAGATGTATTCAAATTCTAACCACAATTCCAACAATAGTATTTTTTATTTGGAGCATGTACTACTGCTTTCAGCTATTTGTAGGAAATGAAATACCCGGAGTAACTCCTATTACAAAGTTTATGCTTGGGTTGATTACACTGTTCATGGGAATTGGCGGACTTATTAATTTAACTAAGCCTAATGTAGATGCTGTTGAGTTCTCCGTAAAGACACTTTGCGGGTTACTTGCAATTGTCTTTATATTTTTTGCAGAGAAATTTGTCGACATCGCAAAATTAATTAGTGAGTCATTGTAAACAAAAGACAGCAACACAAGCGTTGCTGTCTTTTATTTATGTATTGATTTTAAAAAGAACATTTAACTGTTTCAGAGTGATGAAGTTTTGAAAATCTTAATTACTTAAAAATTTTTGAATAACTTTTTCTTGTTCCAAATCCCAATCTTTTCCGCTTTTTATATAACATTCGTGCTTAATGGTTAGTTGAGTGTATTCATGCGAAGTAATTTCTTTATTAATTACAACACCACCACATTTTTTAGCAATTCGTTCGGCTATATCTTTATCTATAAAGAGAAATGCCACTTCTTCATCTTTTACAAACTCATAATTAAATGAAGTTTCATCGTATGGTATTCTGTGCAATCCACCTGCATAAAACAATTCTCCTAATTTTACTAAACATAAAGTTAAAGTGTTTTGCATAACATATATTCCTTTCTCGTGCATTTTTCTCATTCCTTTAAATACTTTTTGTGATGGACTTGTTCATCTAGAGCATTATTAACAGCTTAATCTTAAATATTGAAAATATCTTTTCAATGATATTTTAGTCTTAAAACCAATTCTATCAATTAATTCACTTTCAGAAAGTCCTTGCTTAATAAGGCGAAGAATAAATGTGTTCCTCATCTGCTGTGCAGAAATACGCCTATCTAATTCTGCTCGTTTCACTTCAAGTCGAATCATCTTTTGTATAGCAACCTCAGACAAAGCTTTTGGTGCATCATTTTCGTAAACCCATCGATAAGTACCTCGATTAAAATCAAATGCCACAAATAGAGGATTATCTGTGTGCTGTCGAGGTCTTACAGGTTCAGGGATAGTCGAATAATATTTGTAAAGCTGTTGTGTAGCTTCGGCTGTTAAGAAGATGGATCTAGTATCTCCGTTTTCTCCTGGAACAATTAAAGTGTTCCTAGCAAACTGTATATGGTTCATATTAAGCGATACAAGCTCTTGCAAAGACAAACCATAGTTTACTATTAAATTAATTATACAAGCGTTTCTATCCATGATTAGAGGACGGTATTTAGCTTGTCTTTCTGTTAATCCCTTAGTTGATAGAACAGTTTGTTTTAAAAGCGCCTCTTCCAATTCGGTAATAAAATCATTGTCATTTAGTGATTGATCCGGAATTAAAGAGAGATGAATATCATCTAATGGACTAACTATACCTAAAAACATGTGTAACCTCTTTAAAACCACCCATATCCTGTGCCTTGTTTTAAGAGAATATTCTCGTTTATTTTCTAACACTGAGAAATAAGATTGATAATCATCTACGGATATTTCATTCCATGATTTTATATGTAAAAGCAACTCATTTTCATTCAACCATCTATAAAAATCTTTAATATCGTATGCATAGCGTTGGATTGTAGAATGTTTTCGGCCTTTTTCACTTAAATATGTAGAGAACGCTTCTAAAGTTTTTTCTAAGTTAATTGTCTCATTCAATATAGTCACCTAATTTCTTTGGATATATTATAACAGAAAATAAGTGAAAGACCTGCTACCGCCCTTTGCTACGCACGGTTGCTGGCATATCCAAAAAGCAAACGGACAAACAACCCTTTGCTTTTTGGATATGTTGTTTATTAGTTATAAAGCCAGATAAATAGAGTTATCATAATACTCCAAAAAGGCACTACAAAAACTAATCCCCAAACAATCCCTTTAAAAAATCCAATCTCGTTATAGGTATTCATTTCTATGTAAGTTGTTTCTTTTAGTGTAGCCATGTGTAATCCTCCAATATAAATTGTTTATTAAAATGAAAAAAGGACAAACCTAGTCCTGGTAGGGATACGTAGGTTTGTCCTTTTGTATGAGGGTAATGATCGGTTTAATTACCATTATTATAACGCAATTTACAAATATTTTCAATTAGGTCGGACATCTTATTAACAATTATACTAGCTATATTAAAAATCTATTATAAATATATACCTTATATAAAAAAAGAAATAAAGATAAAACTATTATAGGTTATCAAAAACAGGGGAAATATCTACTCCCACAAGGGAAAATTTCATGTTAGAACCTAAAAAATCATAAATAGCAGAAAATGTATTCGTAAATTCAATGATTATTAGACGTTTAATTCTACAAAAAAACAGAAAGGAATTACTATATTTCTACATGAAATCAGAAAGAATTTGATACTAATCGCATTATATATATTCAACCCCGTAAATAAGAACTTTTTTACTTATTTTAGTAATCAGGTTAATTCTAACCGTCTAATTATCCACATTTTATTCAGATTAGGCTACTATTTTTGAACATAACTCACTATTTACACATAACTCACATTTTTGTTGATGATTTTTATTAGATAAATACAACAACATTAGTAATAACAATGATTTTAGAAGGATTATATCCACATTGGATCATATTTGTCCTCATATCCACTATTTTTATAATTTTCCTTTTGATTTTTTGTAGGTATTATGGGATAGGTTTTAATACAGTAGAGGAATACACTCTAGTATTATGTGGAGAGTTATGCATTGATAGAATCAAAATTGTATAGAAGTGCATAAAAAAAGACTCCATTTTACATGAAGTTCTTTCGATTTAGTATTTATAAATAGAGTAGTAGGAAGGTGTTACTACTCAAATAAACACGAATAGCCCTCTACTTTTGTTTTTTTCAAAAATAGAGAGCTAGTTGCTATTATTTTATTTTCATTGCGGTTAGCACCTGATCAGGAGTGGTTATTGTTACACCAGCACGTACTAAACGTTCAAAGGTACGCATAAACTCTAGTAAATTAAACTGTTTTGGTAGCTCAATCACACGCAGCTGCTCTTGCGGTAGCTTATCAATTTCTTCAATAAACCATTCACGTACATCACTTGGAATTGTGCGTTCTTTATGGCCGCGTACTTTTAATTTTTCGCGCATTTCAATTTCTAAAGCAATATATGCATGGAGATTCACACCTTGATCATATGCATATTTTCTAAATAACGTTTCTTCCTGATATTTTAAATAATTACGGTGATAAGATTCTTCCGTCACAGGTACCGCAAATTTCTGCTTCAGTAGTGTATGCACATTCTTAAACATCTTCTTAATGTTGTGAAGAGAGTACATAGAATAATGTAAACCGAAATTAAAGACAGCTTGCTCACGGTCACTATTTCTCTCTTTTGGTATATGTTGCGCAATAAGAGGGTAGATACCTTCTTTCGCTGCAGCATCAAGGATTTGATATTGAGATGTTTGATGCAATAGTTTTTTCAATGTATATACAATTTTCGTTGGATATCCTTCTTTTCGATCAATCATGTCACGGAGTCCGCGAATTACACTGCGGATTTGACGATGACAAGTATGCTTTAATACATGAATGAACTTATTCATGTCTGCAGAAAGTTCACCGATATTCATCTCCTGTAGAACTGCTTCTATAAACTTCGCCTTGCGAGCATAGGTAGTTTTTGGTGTAAATGGATCCCTGTGTTGCTCTTCTCCAGATTCTTTTGTACATAAAAAGTCCGAATGAATAGATAAATATAAGGTTGTATATCGTTTTGTATGCTTTACCCCTTTTTGCATTTTGCAAATTTTGAATAGGGGATTCCCCGTACATGGTAATGCCGTTGTTAATTCATCGATAACGGCACGGATTTGATGCGGATATTTTTTATGTAAGAAACGATACATCCCACCGAAGTGAGTTTTGTTGCCTCTTTCGTCCTGCTTGTCCAATGAACGCTTTAATGTTGTTTCCGTATGTTGTTGCATGGCAATGTCTAAGAATAGTTTCTTAGACGCTACAGATAGCTTAAAGAAAGCCTTTGTAAATACAACAGGACTAATATATACGTATGGATTTGCTTTTTCTGTTTCCTCATTCATAAAATGAGTCAGCTTGATTGTATATCGGCCATCTACTCCGTTTTCAATGGAGATAATGTTATGTAAGTTTAATTTCTTTAATGCAATATAGAATTGAGAGTGTTGGATATAAGCAAATTCTTCTTTATATTGCTTGTAATCTTCCCACATCATATGTATTGTTACATTTGGAATGACGCCGTTTGTATAGCATTTTTTATGTAGGTATAAGAACACTTCAAGATCTGCATTGGTAATACCGTATAATTTATGTTTTCTTCCTGTTTTTTCTGCAAGTGTAGACATTACGCGACGTGAAAAAGATGGCTTGGCTTTTTCGACAAAACCTTCTACATCCGCAATACGCTCTTCGTATGTCATGTGCTGCAGAATATCTTCTAAATATGTATCTTTGTAGCTGTAGTACTTCTCCTCAAATGTTTCCACAAACTTTTGCCAAGATTTTAGTGTTACTAAAACTGCGTTTGTTATTTTTCCATTTAGGCTACGTTGATTACGTATCACAAATGATTTCCCCATCTTTTTCACCTCCGTTCTACAAATTCAGAAATATATGTCAAAATACTATAAAATATACCAATTTTGATTATAGCAAAATGAAAAATGCTGAAACGTGCTCCTTTAAGAAGAAAAATAGCAACTTGCAACAGCTTATGAAGCTAGTCGTATCAAGGGTTAAGAGAATTTCTTAATTTTTTTTTGTGTTAAGGATACCGCAAACGTGTTGCAAGTTGATTATATGTATATGAATAAGCAGAAAAAGTATCTAACCCCTTGATATATAAGGGATTAGGGTGAAAATGATAGAGGAGTTAGGGAAAGGATACCGCAAACGTGTTGCAAGTTGATTAGCAGGATCATTAATAATGAATTGCAATGATTACCCTTGATATAGAAGGTTTTTGGGCACTTGTAGATTGAAAGTAGGGAAAGGATACCGCAAACAGTGTTGCATCTTGTGTAAAGAATAAGGGCATGAATACCGCAAACGTGTTGCAAGTTGGATGATATGTATATAAGTAAGTGGAAAAGTACCTAAACCCTTGGTATATAAGGGATTAGAGTGAAAATGGTAGGGGATTTAGGGAAAGGATACCGCAAACATGTTGCATTTTATGTATGTAACTTACTCAAAATATACGAAAAATAGCTTAAAAATTTTAAAATTACTAGGTTGAAAAATAAATTATACCGTTGCAAGTTGAAAGAAATAGGGAAAGGATACTGCAAACGTGTTGCAAGTTGATGAGTTAAGGAAAGCAAAGCGCAAAAGAAATGCAAGTAATGAAGAATAGGTAAAAGAAAGAGCAACCATGTTGCAAATTGAGGACTAAGGGAAAGCAAAGCGCAAAAGGAATGCAAGTAGAGAAGAAATAGGAAGAGAAAGAGCAACCATGTTGCAAATTGAGGACTAAAGGAAAGCAAAGCGCAAAAAAATGTAAGTAAAGAAGAATAGGTAAAAGAAAGAGCAACCATGTTGCAAATTGAGGACTAAGGGAAAGCAAAGCGCAAAAGGAATGCAAGTAGAGAAGAAATAGGAAGAGAAAGAGCAAATATGTTGCAAGATGACGAGTTAGGGGAAGAAAGACGCAAAATCTTGTAAATATCTGTTACAATAAATTAAATATAATAGTAGTAAGGAATTTTATGATGAAAACTACTTTGTTATGATCCATGGTTTAGGGAGGAATATAAAGTGGATAATTTATTACAAATGTTTCGAGATGCATTGTTAATCTCTGAGCCAATTTATAAAACAAATGAGCTAGTATGGAATAAGTGGAATGCATATTTTAAAGATGTTGAAAACAATAATAATAAAGTATTAACCTCATCTTATGCATCTCCATCATTTACTGCATTAGTGTCTTGGTTAGAAAAAAAGCAAGAATCCGGTATTACATTAGTACAAATTTATGCGAAAATTGATTCCTATAAGGAAGAAATATATAAAGAAATTGAAGGATTTATAGAAAAAGAATTTCAAGATATAGCACTTTCAAGTTCCATAGTAGTAGAAAATAATCAAAATATAGATAAGACAAATATAGTAAATCATGAGGATTATTATGAGGTAAATAACTCTGCTGTTTATTATAAGCTAAGAGATGGGATTGCAAAAAATCAATTTGAAGAAGATGAGTTAAGTAAGGTTTTACAATATCCTATTGAAACTAAATCTTCTAATGGTGTAGCTCAGCTTTCTTCACACAAAGATGAAGATTTAAGACTTACAAATATAGAAGAAGCTGCTCGGTGGAATACCCTTGTCGATGATGTAATGAGTAATATGGATGATTTAACGGCAGATTGTTTAGATGCAATTACAATACAATGGATAAACGAAGCAAAATCTCCAGACGAATTCATTGATTTTTCTTATGAGCAAGTTTTAGAAATGTGTAACATTCCAAAAACAGTAGTCAAAAATAAAGAATACTATAGAGCGGAAGATAAAATTAAAATAGCAAAGAGAATTGCGGCTTTAGCAAGCATTTTTATCTATTTAAATGATGATAATGAGGTAGTAGTATTAAATGACCGTGATGATGATGGAGAACGTTTAGAATTAAAACGTGAAGTAATCAAAAGGTTATTTGTATTAGATTCAGTTGTATTGTGGAGACATAGTGTTACTAATGAATACATGGGCATTGAGTCTTGTCGTATTAAGCCAGGCAGCTTTTTAACCAATTACTTATACGGATCAAATAATACAACAGCGTTATTATCTAAAAAAGCACTTGAATATAATAGTTATAGACACAAATATCATAAAAGGTTAATTCGATACTTAACATGGCAATGGCGAATTAGACAAATGTATTCATCATTGAAAAAGCCATATTCTATAGGTGGGGACAAAGGGCTGCTAGCAGTAATGGATATCCCAAAAGATTGGAAGCCGAATCGCATTAGAGAACAGTTGGAAAATGTTCTAATGGATTTAGAAAATGAAAAAGTAATCTCTCATTGGGAGTATAGTGATCCACTTGATGAACAACAAATTGGGAAACGTAATTGGTTTAAAAACTATTACGCTAATTTAGGAATAACGATTTTACCGCCTGAGGAAATGCTGCAATCAATGGATAGGGTAATCGGAAAGAAATGTATAGAAGAACTTCAAGAACAATTACCTGAAGTAACAGTTGTTAAAGAAGTAAAGAAGACTGTAGAATCAGTCGAACAAATAGAGAAGAAAATCCGTGAACAAATACTGAAAGTACACAATGAAAAAAAAGTAAGCATTCGTGAAATAGCAGATGAAATTAGTATTTCTCCGTCTACATTATCTAGATTTTGCAATTATAAAACAAAACGTTTATCTAAAAAAGCATTAGAAAAGCTAACGAAATGGTGCGAAAGACAAGAAATATTAGAAAAGATGTAACATAGACTAAACATTTCTTTTAATAATAGTCCAATTAAAAATACACATACATTATGTATGTGTATTTTACTTATTATCAATTGCAAGAGGCCAAATTTCTTTTATTAAAAGTAATTTTGGAGGGCAAAGGTCCTACTGAAAAATCAAAATAGTTATGCTGTTTAATCCACTACAATTAAACTTCTTGTCTTATCGATATGGTTCAGTAACATACGATACTCTTCTTCATACATAGTTAAACGTTGTAGAAGGGATTGATTCTCAGCTTCTAAATCTTCAATTTGATTTTGTAAAATTGTCAATTCATTTATATCTTTATAATTTTGTAGAAAGAGAATAATGTCATCTAATGTAATAGACAAAGAGTTTGTTTCTTTTTCTGGTTGGGAGAGAGGAATGCTGTTTCCCACTTTTCGGTGTTGTTTGGCTTGTTGTATTTCGTCTTGGTATTGTTTTCTCACATATGAATTCCAACGAAATCCACAAGCTGCGGGTGTTCTAGCTAGTAGTTTTGCTACTTCTTTGAATGCAGCTAACTGTGTTCCACCGTTACGAATATACTGAAGTACCGTTGATGCGAGAAGTAAATCGTTATCATTAGTCCAAGAATCTTGTCTTGAAATTACCACGTTTTAACCCCCCATATATGTTTTATATTACATATATGCAGTTACTTAAAATGATAGAAGCTCAATCTCTCTTACAATAATTAAGGGTAAGTTTATAGAAGTATCTATGATTTTCAATGCAAAATTACATATAGGGTTGACTATTCACCAAACATGTAACTGAATTAATAGATTGGATTGACATGAGTTAGTTCTATGAATGATGTATAAACAAATATTTAAGAATGAATGGAGTTGAAAATATAGACCTACATATAAAATATATTTCTAGAAAGAAATTAGGTAATATACATTTTTTTATAATTATATATTAATAAAAAGAGGTGTGCGTTTTGAAAATTTTTAAGGGAATTCTAGTTTCTTCAATTTTTTTGCGTTTCAATAAAAATTTTGAAACTAATTCTGATAATGCTTCTACTTTTTCTTTTATGTTGTTAGATTGACTTGATACTTCCTCAATTGATGTCGCTTGCGATTGGATTGACTGTACAGTTTGAGTGGTTTCTTTAGCTATTTGTGTTGCAGTTTCAGAAACACTTGATATAGAAGCATTAACTTCTTCTGTTGCTGCAGATACCTCTTGAATTTAGCTAGTGATTTTATAAATAGCCACCATAATAGATGAGAATGCTTGATCTGCTTGATAAGCAGCTTCTTTTCCTTCTGTAGCCTTTTGTTGACCTTTTTGCATGACATTCACCGTATCTTTTGTATCTGTTTGAATCAATTGTATTAAATGATTAATTTCATTTGCGGATTCTTTCGACTTCTCTGTTAAATTCCTTACTTCGGCTGCAACTACTGCAAACCCTTTTCCATTTTCTCCAGCACGTGCAGCTTCAATAGCAGCGTTTAATGCGAGAAGATTGGTTTGTTCGGCAATGTTAGTGATAGGTTCTTCCAGTTAATTTTTCATTAGAGAAGATTTGAATAATTGTACCTACTTTTATTGTATTTCCCACAAATTTCTCCTCCGCACTTAAATATGATACTTACTATTTTGTTGATTATTATAATCATTTGATTTTTTGTCCTAATAGCACCTCTATAAGGGTATTTATTCTTTTATCTTGCACACTATAATAAGTTTCGTATCCCTTTCTATTGCTAGCTAGTATTTTTTGTGATTTCATTACGGCTAGATGTTGAGATGTGGTAGACTGTGGCCTTTCTAAAAAGTCTGCTATTTGATTTACATTGCATGGACCTCTTTTAGTAAGTTCTATTATTATTTTGATTCTTATTGAATGTGATATTGCCTTTAAAAGGTTAGCGTTTTCTTTGTAAATAGACATTTAAATTTTTCTCCCTAACGTGTATTTCTATTGCTGTTTAAATAAAAAATATAAAACTATATATAATGATTAATAACTTTATAAAAATATATTATAGAATGTTAACATTTTTATAAGTGAAATTGTGCTTGCCCTTTATCAAGTAGAGGATGAAATATAGCTGTTTGATTGCAATTTCATCCTGGAATTGAAGTTTCTTAATGGATTAGACGATTGCTTTCAAAGATGAAAAGCCCATGTCAATGAAGGTATCGAAGAAATATATTTCTTATCATCTTGAGGAGAATGTTGCAGAAACATTTTATAAATTTGCTCTCATTGAATTTTAAACATACAGGTAGAAAAACAAATAAAAGGGTTACTTTATAAAGGTGCTCAACAAAAATAAACGTTTATAAAATTATTTATATCACCTTTATAAATTTGATATTTCAATGTTTCGTGAATATGGACCCATCGTTTGTAAAGGTATACCTTTACAAACAGGTTTTTGCTTTCTCTATTGTTGAATGGATATCTTCTTTTGTAATATGGTGAGAACCTCCAGATTGGGAACACATCAATTTTTAGGGTATATAATTTTGAGGAGTAACGTTCAACTAATTTACAATCCGTGCGTCCCTTGAATATTAGAGAGCTAATTTATTCTTAACGGGGTAAAATCGAGTTCTCTTTTCTTTTAAATTTGAGTTTTTAACTTCAAATTTAAGTATTGAAATTTTCTAAATCTCGATGTATTATATTTTTGCATTTTCTCACTTTCCTAAGCCGAGAAAACATCATCACTTCTGAAAGAACCCAAACTTCAGTGGGTTCTTTTTATTTACCTAAACGCATGTTTGAGGAATTTTATTATATTTTTGGGTCTTACTTATATAAATCATTATCAAGAGCATCTGCAAGTTTGCAGGTGCTCTGCTCTTTGTAACAAATATAAACAAAAAATAACATTATTATAATAGGATTTTAAAATATTTGTAATCTTTCCTCCCTATTATTAGAGTAGGGGGTGAAGAGTATGTTCAATTGGACAACACCAGGTGAAGTAATAGCTGGCATATTACTTTTAGGGGTAATAGCAATTGCAATCAGATATACAATTAATCAGATACAATAAAGTACCTATAAAAGTAGGTGTTTTTTCTTTGCTATATAGAAATTACACATTAATTCATATTTAAGCCACTTTAAAAAGAAAAAATGATGGAGAATAAATAAGATGGATGGATCTCCTTATAATTAATAGTTATGTATAATTATATGTACATTCCAAACATATATATTATTTTTCAATATATATAGATATTTTACAGAAAGAACTCAAGAAACTTATTCATTTTTACTGGAAATTAATTGATTCCCCACCAAAGCTCTTCTATCTAAATGATAGAAGAGCTTTTTATTTTTGAGGTCCATCTAAAAAAGTGTAGCTATTTCATATACTAAAGTTAAAAATTCAACTGAACATGGCTTTGAAAACAAGTGCTCCTTATTACGAAAATAAGCGGCATTTGATTTAGTATTTATCAAACAAGTTTTTTCATAAAATATTTATTTCTGATATTATAAAAATAGGAAATATATTCTAAGAGTATAATCCTAAATCATAAATATTCAGGAGGTATAAAAATGGTTAGATGTACAGCTCCAGTAAGGGGACATAGTTCAGCAAGTGCTGCAGCAAATTGCCCAGCATGTAGCGGACGTTCTCGTGGTAATTATTACAGTTCCAATACTTATTTCCCGTCTTATTCTTCAGTTTCAGAAAATACGGGAAGAAGTAACTCAATCAGCAATGGAGGTGCAGCTCGTAATTCTAAAGCACGTTGGTCAAAGTCTACTTCCACAGTACTCTATACTTCAGCGGAAATTAGAAGTCTTACGCCAATTCGTGACAAAGTAGAAGAAATAACTGTTACTCAACCAGATTTAAGAGATGTTTTTTTATGTCATGCCTGGGATGATAGAAAAGAATCTGCTAAAAACTTACATGATTTACTTGAGACTTTAGGTGTATCAGTATGGTTTAGCGAAAAAGATGTCTTACTTGGTCAACCATTATTACGAGCTATTGATAAGGGGTTGGTAAATTCAAAGGTCGGAATTGTACTAGTGACTCCTGCTTTCCTGAACCGTCTTTCTAATGAAGGTGTTGCGGATAAAGAGTTGTCTGTATTGCTTGCTACAGATCGTCTAATCCCAATCGTTCATGGTACAACTTATGATGCTTTGAGAGAAATAAGTCCCTTATTAGCGTCTAGAAGCGGATTAGATACATCTGAAGAATCACTCGGAGATATAGCTGCTAAACTAGCTGAATTAGTAAGTCTCTAAATCTGTATAAAATATACTTCAAACAAAGCATGTTCTTTAGCTATTGGTATTTTGAAAGTATCATTTTTATTTAGTCTAACTATGTGTTACTAGTGTAATGGGGTTAAGCCTTTACATATCCCATTTAAAATAACGTTCCCAAATGAAAGTTTGTGGACATACAGAAAACCCACAAACGCTGTTAAACAATGTTTGTGGGTTTTGTAGTGGGACATTGTTGATATGCGATTATTATGATGTTGGAGGATACCTAGTTTAGGTAAGATTTTCAAACATTTTTAAAGATTATAGTGGAAATGAATTTTACAAAACATACAAAATGTTAAACTCAGACGAACTTGTGATAGCATGTGTTTTTTATGGTATTACTGGTTTATCGCTATCAAATGAAAAGAATAAGATTATCAGCTTTACAAAATACGTGTATAGTTAAAGTAAGTTTTACATAAAATAATTATCTTTATTTCTCAATTGATATTAGAATATTCACATTATGTATTTTTAGTACTTTTATTGCATAAATCATTAATCTAATCTCATAATGTATTGAAAAAACAAAGACATTAAAATTAAATATTAATAAAAATACAAAACGTAAAAAATATGTAGAATACTGTCTAATTTATTATATTTTCTCCTCTTTAT
>WPCI01500279.1_pt1 | contig 22326 bp, 25 predicted proteins | sample 5399871 | NCBI WGS metagenome assembly WPCI01 (sample SAMN12869469, study PRJNA574797) | sludge metagenome | isolation source: wastewater treatment of pH7 | place: China:Beijing | collected 2019-05-20 | reverse complement strand
AACGCGAGCCGTTGGCCGCAGTCGGGTGAGGGGGAAGACCGTTGCGCCAAGGCCCCCTCACCGCCTCGCTTGCGCTCGGCACCTCTCCCCGCCGGGGAGAGGTTGAAGAGGAGGCGCGCCTCCCCTTTCAACCTCCCCCTTGAGGGGAGGTCGGAAACCGGACGAGGACCGGTTTCCGGGTGGGGGTATCGAGCACGGTGATTGGATCGTCTTACCCCCACCCCTACCCCTCCCCACAAGGGGGAGGGGAAACGCACAACCTTTTCAACGCCTTGCCGCAAAATTCCGCCCGTTTCTCGAAAAATCCATCCACGTCCCAAACACCTGCCCCATACTCCCGATCGCTCCCCGCAGACGGGAACCCGGGTCGCGAGCCGGTGGAACGGGGCGGGGGCCGGTGCGGGATCGGTGGCGTTGGCACGCCACTGGGCGATGAGCCCCCAGGTCCCGGCCCGACCGGCGGTCCGGTTGCCTCCGCGCAGCCCGACGCCAGTACCGGAGGGCAAGCCCACCGGACGGGCGGCCGAAAGGTCGCATACATACCAAAAGACAGGCGATCTTCGGCCGCCCGTCTTCCCCACCCCCTCCCTTCTCCCCAGGTGGGAGAAGGTGGCCCGAAGGGCCGGATGAGGGGGCATCAACAGCCAGACGGGAAACCGGGCGTGGCGCGGGAGACGCGCGCCGTGCGGCAGCCGCCGAACCGTTTCTTAAAGAGTCTCCGGTAGGGAAAGCGACGCCCCGACGGACGGGACAGGAGTGGGAATTTGCGTTTTTCCATGGCGATGACGGCCGACCGGCTTCTGCCAGCGCCGCTGGCCGATCGCCTTCGCCCGATCTTCGATCGGGTGGACGCCGCCCTGTTCGCCGCCGACGAGCGCGGCAAGGCCGGGCGCATGTCGGCCATCGCGTTTGCCGTGCGCGTGGTCTCCGCCGTGATCGCCTTCGTCAGTCAGGTGCTGATGGCGCGCTGGATGGGCGTGTTCGAGTACGGCATCTTCGTCCTCGTCTGGTCGACCGCCATCATTGTCGGCAACATCGCCTGCCTGGGCTCGCACACCTCCATCATCCGGTACGTGCCGGAATATCTCGGCCGAAACCTTCTGGCCGAACTGCGCGGCATCCTTCTCGCCAGCCGCGTCTTCACCGTTCTGTCGTCCACCCTTGTCGCCGGCGCGGGCTATCTGCTGATCACCGCGCTCGGCGATCGCGTCGAGGCCTACTACGTCGCGCCCTTCCTGCTCGGCGTCGTGCTCATCCCGATGATCGCCCTCTCCGATCTCCTGCAGGGCCTGGCGCGTGCCAATTCCTGGGCGATGACGGCCCTGGCGCCGACCTATCTGGTGCGACCGGTCCTCATCCTTGCCGGCATGGATGTCGCCGTTGCCATGGGCTACGAACCGACGGCGCGCACGGCCCTCGTCGCTGGCATCATCGCCACCTACGTCACCACGATCGCCCAATGGATCGGCGTCACCACCTTTGCCGATCGCAAGGTGCCGCCCGGCCCCCGCGCCTATCGTTTCGGCGAATGGGCGCGCGTCTCGTTTCCGATCTTCCTCGTGGAGAGCTTCTTCTTTCTGCTCACCAACGCCGATGTGCTGATGGTCGGCCGTTTCATGCAGCCTGGCGACGTGGCCGTCTACTTTGCCACGGTGAAGACGCTCGCCCTCATCCATTTCGTCTATTTTGCCGTCAAGGCCGGCGTCGCACAGCGCTACGCCGGGATTGCCCACACCGGAGACCGGGAGCGCCTGCGCGCCTTCGCGCGCGAGACCGTCACCTGGACCTTCTGGCCTTCCCTGGTCATGGCGCTCGCCGTCCTCGCGCTCGGCCCGTTCATGCTGTCGCTGTTCGGTCCCGGCTTTGCCGAGGGCTACTGGCTGCTGTTCCCGCTGTCGGCCGGCGTTGTCGCCCGCGCTTCCATCGGCCCGGCCGAAAGCCTCCTGACCATGAGCGGCAACGAGGCCGCCTGCGCCCGCGTGTACGCCGCCACGCTCGCCGTCAACATCGCCCTGTCGTTCGCGCTCATCCCGCTGTTCGGGCTATGGGGCGCCGCGATCGCAACCTCCTCGTCGATGGTGTTCGAAGCCATCGCCCTCGCCCTGACCGTCTGGAAGAAGCTCGGCATCGCCATGACCATCCTGCCCGTTCACGACAAGCCGGAATCCCGCTGATGGCCGCCCAACCGCTTTTCGAAGTCATGAGCGGCGGATCCGCCGCGCCGATGATCGCCGACATGGCCGGCCTCGATTCCGGGACCGCCCTGTCCGACATCGAGATCTCGGCCGGCCGGCGTCCGGCGCGCAAGCTCGCCATCTATCCCGCGTCAGCCGGATTCGATCTCGTCGACGAACTCGATCACCTGGCCCGGCGTACCGTCGAGCCCAACATCTTCTTCAACCCGCGGTTCCTCGCCCCCGCCATGCCGCGCCTCGAGGATCGCGAGGTGCGCCTGGCGGTGATCCGCGACGGCGACGAAACGTCGAGCCGCCTGCGCTTCCTGATGCCCTTCTCGGTGGAAAAGCCCTCCCTGCCGCTGGGCGTGCCGATCGTGCGCACCTGGTCGAGCCCCTACGGCCCCCTTGGCGCCCCGCTGATCGATCGTGATGACCCGGTCGGCGTCATCGAGGACTTCCTCGCGCTGTTGGCACGCCCGGAACTGGGCCTGCCGCAGGTTCTCGTGCTGCCCGATCTGCGCCTGGAGGGCACGGCGGCGAAATATCTGCGCGCCGCCGCCATCGACGCCAACCTTTCCATCTCGACGGTCAACACCACCTCGCGCGCCATCCTGCGCAACAACATGGATTGCGAGGAATATCTGCGCACCGCGCTGCGCGGGCATCACTGGCGCGATTTCGGCCGGCTCAAGCGCCGCCTGTCGGAACGTGGCGACCTGCAATACGCGGTGGCCCGCAACGCCGGGGAGGTGCGCGTGGCGCTGGAGGATTTCCTGTTCCTTGAGCAGTCGGGCTGGAAGGGCCGGGAACGCACCGCCATGGCGTCCGACCGGTTCCGTGCCGCCTTCGCCCGCGAGGCCATCAACGGCCTGGCCGACCAGGACAAGGTCCGCATCCATTCCTTCGCGCTCGACGGCCGCACCATCGCCAGCCTCATCGTGCTGGTGGAAGCCGGCGTCGCCCACACCTGGAAGACCACCTACGACGAAACGCTGTCGTCCTTCTCGCCGGGCGTTCTGCTGATGATCGAGGCGACCTGCACCCATCTCGACGATCCCAACATCGACGAGACCGATTCCTGCGCCATCGCCGGGCATCCGGTGATGGATCGCCTGTGGGGCGAACGCGAGACCCTCGGCACGCTGGTCATGGGCCTGACGCCGGGCGCCGACCGGGCCGCCCGCCAGGCGGCCACCCAACTGCATCTCTACTCCGAGACCCGCGCCTTCGCGCGCCGGATGCGCGACCGTCTGCGCGGTCTGGTCAGTCGCTGACGACCGCCTCGGCCCGAGCCTTGTCGCGGAACAGCCGGCGGATCACCTTGCCGGTCGTCGTCAGCGGGATGTCGTCGACGAATTCCACCTCGCGCGGGTAGAAATTCGCCGCCAGCCGCGCCTTGACGTGACGCCTGATGTCCTCGGCCAGCGCTTCGCCTGCAACCGCGCCGGCGGCGAGCACCACATAGGCCTTGACCACTTCGCCCTTGACCGCATCGGGCTTGCCGACCGCCGCGGCGAGCCTGACCGCGGGATGGGTGATCAGGCAATCCTCGATCTCTCCCGGCCCGACCCGGTATCCCGCCACGTTGATGATGTCGTCGTCCCGCCCGACGAAGGTGAAATATCCCTCCTCGTCCACAATCGCCTGGTCACCGGTGACGAGCCAGTCTCCGAGATATTTGCGCGCCGTGGCATCCTCGTCGTTCCAGTAGCCAAGGAACATCACCGGATCGGGTCGCCGGATGGCGACCTGCCCGCGCACGCCGGGGGGACACGGAATGCCCTTGTCGTCGATGACCGCCACGACATGCCCGGGCACTGGCTTGCCGATCGATCCGGCCTTCATCACGCCGACGGCCCCGAAGCACGACAGGACCAGGTTGCACTCGGTCTGGCCGTAAAACTCGTTGATGCGGATGCCAAGCTCCCGCTCGGCCCATGCGTGCGTGGCTGCCCCCAGGCTTTCGCCGCCCGATCCGATGGTGCGAAGCTTCAGCGCGTACCGTTCGGCCGGGCGCTCCACCGCCCGCATCAGCCTCAGCGCTGTCGGCGGCAGGAAGGCGTTGCGCACACCGGTCTCGCTCATCAGCCGGAAGGCGGTTTCGGCGTCGAACCGGTCCAGTCCGCCGAACACCACCGGCACGCCGAACATCAGGCAAGGCAGCAGCACGTTGAGCAGTCCGCCCGCCCACGCCCAGTCCGCCGGCGTCCAGGCGATGTCCCCCGGTCGCGGCATGAACTCGTGGTGCACCTTGAGCCCGGGCAAATGGCCAGGCAACACGCGATGGCCGTGCAGTGCGCCCTTCGGCGGGCCGGTCGTCCCCGACGTGAAGATGATGAGTGCCGGCGTGTCCGGCGTCGTCTCGACCGGCCGGAACGGCCCGGCATGACGGCCGAGCAGCGGTTCGAGAGCGACCTCGTCCGCCGCGGCGGCATCGCCGGTCACCAGCACATGCCGCAATTCGGCAAGGCCCGGCCGGATCGAGGCAATCTTGGCCGCGCCCGCCGCGTCGGTGATGGCCAGCGTGACGCCGGCGCGGCGAAGCCGGTATTCGAGCGCGTCGGGCTGGAACAGCCGTGCCAGCGGCACGGCGATCAGCCCGGCCTTGTAGATGGCAATGTGGGCGGCAGCCGCGTCCAGGCACTGCGGCAGGATGATGGCCACGCGGTCTCCCGGCCTGGCGCCGAGGGAGGAAAGTGCGTTGGCCAGCGCATCGGAGCGACGCTTGAGCGCGCCATAGGTGATGGTTTCCGCCGGGCCATCGGGGCTCCAGCGGATCAGCGCGGTGCGGTCGGGTTCCGCGGCGGCACGGTCGTCGCAGGCGGCCGCGGCAATGTTGAAGTGCCGGGGCAATTCCCAATCGAAGGAAGCGGTGATCGCCTCGATCGTATCGCCTTCGAATCGCATCCGGTTGTTCAGCCTTTGCGCATGCGGGACGCTTGGTGCCCCTGGCCGGGTTCGAACCAGCACTCCTTGCGGAACTCGATTTTGAGTCGAGCGCGTCTACCAGTTCCGCCACAGGGGCATTCGCGCCGGGAGGCGGCGCGAGCGCGGGGAATATAGGCGCCGACCTGCCCGCGTCAACCATGCGCGTGGTTGCCCGGCAACGCAAACTCGCCTACACGATCCGCGCCGCCTGTGCGGCGGGGAGCAGGACGTGCTGAGACGTCTCTACGACTGGACACTCTCGCTGGCGGCGCGCAAATCGGCCGAAACATGGCTTGCCGTCATTGCCTTTGTCGAAAGCTCGTTCTTCCTCATTCCGGCCGACGTCCTGTTCCTGCCCATGGCGCTTGCCCAGCCGAAGCGCGCATGGCGTTACGCCCTCGTCGCCACCGTGGCGTCCGTGCTCGGCGGCATCCTCGGCTGGTTCATCGGCTATTATGCGTTCGAGGCGATTGCCCGGCCTGTGCTCGAATTCTACGGCAAGCTCGACACGTTCGAGGCGCTCCGCGGATCGGCGAACGCCAACGCGATCCTGCTGATGCTGGTCACGTCCGGTCTGGCCCATCTTCCGCCGATCAAGGTGGTGACGATCCTCGCCGGCGCCGCCAATGTCGATCTGACCCTTTTCGTCGTGTCGGCGATCCTTGCACGCGGCGCGCGGTTCTTCGCGTTCGCCTGGCTGTTGCGCACCTATGGAGAGCCGATCCGCGGCTTCATCGAGAAGCGGCTCGGGCTGCTGGCCGGCCTTGCAGCCGCCGCAATCCTGCTGCTGTACTTCGCCTTTCGCTACTACACGTCGTGACCGGGATTGCCATGACATCGCTGACCGCCAACGCAGGTGACAACCAGACCCGGATCGCGCTGTTCCTGTTCGCGGCCATGGCCGGCTCGGTCGGCACGGCGCTGTTGTTCCAGCATGTGGGCGGCTACATGCCGTGCGCCTTGTGCTACATGCAGCGCACTCCCTATTACCTCGGCCTGCCGGCGGCGATGGCCGCCGCCTATGCCCACCCGCTCGGCGCGCCGTCCTGGGTCCGGCGCGGACTGCTGCTCGTCGCCGGCCTGCTCATGCTCTACGGCGGCGGCCTGGCGATCTACCATGCGGGCATTGAATGGGCCTTCTGGCCGGGCCCCGCCTCCTGCACGTCGGCGGGCGGACCCGTCGATACCGGCGGCAAGGGCGTGCTTGACGCCATCGATGCCGTCGTTCCGCCCTCATGCGACAAGGCGCCGTGGCGCTTCCTCGGCCTGTCGTTTGCCGGCTGGAACGCGCCGATCAGCCTCGGGCTGGCCGCCATCGCCATTTTCGGTGCTCTGACCCGAAAGGCCGATTGAGCCGCCTACGGCTCCAGTTCGCTGTCCCAGTAGAGGTAGTCCATCCAGCTTTCGTGCAGGTGATTCGGCGGAAACAGCCGTCCATTGGCGTGCAGATCGGACAGCGAAGGGCGATAGGGCTTCTGCAACGGCCACATCCGCGCATGGTTCGGCATCAGCCCGCCCTTGCGCAGATTGCACGGCGAACAGGCTGCCACCACGTTCTCCCAGGTCGTCTCGCCGCCGCACCGCCGCGGAATCACATGATCGAAGGTCAGTTCATCCGGCGAACCGCAATACTGGCAGCGAAACCGGTCGCGCAGGAAAACGTTGAACCGGGTGAACGCCGGATGCCGGCTCGGCTTCACGAAGGTCTTGAGCGACACCACGCTTGGCAGCCGCATGGAAAAGCTCGGCGACGAGACTTCGTGCTCGTACTCCGCCACGATGTGCACGCGGTCGAGAAACACCGCCTTGATCGCGTCCTGCCATGACCACAGCGACAGCGGATAGTAGCTGAGCGGGCGGTAGTCGGCGTTGAGGACCAGCGCCGGCAGGCTTTCGGGAGAAACGGCTATTCCCAAGCGCACCTCCACTCCGGTGAATCACCGGCGGCCACACTCTATTCGCGTCATGACGGTCGTGTGAAGCAGGCAAATCGGCTCCGCGTGCGGCGATTAACCAGTAGTGCCGGCAAACCCGCCGGCCAGCGCATCGCGTGACCGCGCCTGCCCGTACCAGGACCAGAACAGCCGCGCCGCGACCCCGCGCCAGGGTGACCAACCGGCCGCCAGCGCCGCGAGCGCCTTCTCGTCCGGCCGGCCTGAAAGGCCGAATGCGCCGTGGACGGCGGCCTGAAGCGCCACGTCCCGCGACGGGAAGATGTCGGGATGACCGGCGCAGAACAAAAGGTAGATTTCCGCCGTCCAGGGCCCGATGCCCTTGATCCGGGTCATGTGCGCAATGGCAGCCTCGGCCGGAAGGTCGAGAACGGCGAACAGGTCGAGGTCGCCATCGGCAAGCGCCTGCGCGACGGCAAGCAGCGTGCGTTGCTTGGGCCGCGACAGCCCCGCCGCGCCGAGCGCTTCGGCCCCCGCGGCCAGCACCGCCTCCGCCGTCAGCGGATCGATCGCCGCGACCAGCCGGGCATGGATGGCGTCCGCCGCCGACACGGAGACCTGCTGCGACACGACGATCGAGCACAGGCTTTCGAAACCAGGCGGCGAGCGGCGAAGCGGCGTCTCGCCGGCGAACGCGATGATGGCTTCAAAGCGCCGGTCCAGCGCGACGAGTGCCTCCAGCCCGTCGGAAATGTCACGAGCGGTATCGATTCGGCGCATCGCCGCTTCCCCCCGGTTCGATCCGACTGTAGCAATCGCCGGCGCCCACATCCATGCGCGGCAGGAATGACACGACCAGTCTATCGATTCGCCCCGACCCCCAATGGCTTGCTGCACCTCGGCCACGTGCGCTCGGCGGTGCTCAACCACGAACTGGCGCGCGTCAATGGCGGGCGTTTCCTTTTACGCATCGAGGATATCGATCTGGATCGCGCCGATTCGCGGTTCGAGCAGGCGATCTGCGAGGATCTCGCCTGGCTCGGACTGTCATGGGAGGTGCCGGTGTGGCGTCAGTCCTCGCATCTGGAGGCCTATCGCGCCGCACTTGCCCGCCTTGATGCGATGGGGCTGATCTATCCGGCATTCCTCACCCGCGGTGAAGTTCGAGCCCGGATCGCCGAGGCCGAAGCCGGTGGCCGCGACTGGCCGCGCGATCCCGACGGTTCGCCGCTCTATCCGGGCGAAGAGCGGAACATGGGCCGTCGTGCCCGGATGGAAGCAATGGCGTCGGGAATGCCTTACGCGCTCCGCCTCGACATGGCCGCCGCCATCGTGGCGACCGGCGGAACCCTTTCCTGGGAAGAGCGCGGGGCCGGACCGCAGGGTGAAAGCGGCACCGTCCTCGCCGATCCGGCGCGGTGGGGCGATGTCGTCGTCGCCCGCCGTGATGCGCCCGGCTCCTATCATCTGGCAGTCGTTGTCGACGATGCCGCGCAGGGCGTGACCGAAGTCGTGCGCGGCGCAGACCTGTTCCACGCCACCGCGGTCCACCGCCTGCTTCAGTCGTTGCTGGGATTGCCGGTTCCGCGCTGGCGCCACCACGGGCTGGTCCTCGGGACGGACGGACGCAAACTGTCCAAGAGCCGCGGCGATCTTGCCGTGCGCGCCTTGCGTGCCGCCGGGCACGGTCCGGCCGAGGTGCGGGCAATGGCGCGGTGCGAGCCGGTCACAGCCGATTGAGCGCGCCCTTGCCGACGCCGAGCCCAGCAAGCGCGATGAACGAACCGACCAGCCCGACCACCGTGCCTTCGCGGATGTCGGCGATCGCGAATCCGTAATTGTTGTAGGTCAGCACGCCGATGAAGAAGCCCGCGGTGATGATGACCGTGTTGCCGACCGCGCCGAACCCGTCCGATCCCATCACCCCGTCCAGCATGTAGCCGAGGAAGAACGCCACGATCGTGACAATGGTGACCGCGCCGAGGAGCAGGCTGATGTCGAGGTTCCAGATCATGGGCGCAGGTCTCCGCTGCAAATCGCGGCAATTGTCGGCGCGAAACCTTTGCTTTTCGTTAACCGTTCCGTCAGACGCACCGACAGCCCTTGCCGCTGGCATTCTGCGCGCCTATGCCGGCAGCTCGGAACAATGACGCGTCGATGGCCCGCCCCCTGATTCCCGCCCTGTTCGTGCTGCTGTGGTCGACCGGTTTCATCGGCGCGCGCTATGCCATGCCGCATGCCGAGCCCTTCGGCTTTCTCACGGTGCGTTTCGCCGTCGCGGGCATTCTGCTGGCCCTGGCCGCATGGCTCTCGGGGCGCGCTTTACCGCGCGGCTGGCTCGCCGTGCATGCCGCCATCGCCGGCATGTTCATCCACGGCATCTATCTCGGCGGTGTGTTCTGGGCCGTGCGCAACGGCATGCCGGCGGGCCTTTCCGCCCTCATCGTCGCTTTGCAGCCCTTGCTGACGGCAGTCTTTGCCCGGGCGATGCTGGCGGAGCCTGTCCAGCCACGCCAGTGGGCAGGCCTGGCGCTTGGACTGGCCGGCATTGCCCTCGTGCTCGGGCCGAAGCTCGGATCGGTCGCCACCGGCACTGCACCGGTCAACATCGCGGCCTGCTTCATTGGCGTCGTTGCCATCGCCTTCGGCTCGATCTGGCAGAAGCGTCACGCGGCATCGGGGGACCTGGTCTCCGTCACCGCCGTCCAGTATGCCGGCGCCACCGCCGTCACTCTTCTGTTCGCACTTCTGACCGAAACGGGGCAGTTCGAACTGACCGGGGAACTGGTTTTTGCCTTCCTGTGGCTTGTCTTCGTGCTGTCGATCGGCGCGATTGTGCTCTTGATGCGCCTCATTGCCGCCGGTTCAGTGTCCAATGTCGCTTCGCTGTTCTATCTGGTGCCGGTCATCACCGCGCTGATCGCCTTCGTGCTGTTCGGCGAACGCCTCGACCCGATGCAGGTGCTCGGCATGGCCGTCACGATTGCGGCGGTGGCAATGGCAACGTCTCGCCGCCCTCGCGCTCCATCCGTCGCCGGTGGCGCATGATGGCGGCATTGAGTTCGCCGCCGAAGATGAAGATCGCCGAGACCATGTACAGGAACACGAGCGTTGCCACGATGGACGCCAGTCCGGCATAGGTCGCCGCGTAGCGGGCAAATCGCTCCAGGTAGAACACGAACGCCGCCGAGCCGGCGAGCCAGAAGCCGATCGTCAGCACGATGCCCGGCCAGATGTCGGACACCGAGCGGCGCTGCGCCGGCAGCCACAGATGCGCCGCGGCGAGGCCCGTCACCAGGATCGCCGAGGCCAGCGTGTGGCGCCACACCGTCAACGCCTGCAGCTCGATCGAGACATCCGGCATGTAGGCGTCGAGGATTGCAAGCGCGATCGGTGCGGCAATCAGCAGGAAGGTGACCGCGACCAGCAGGATGACGCCGATCAGCACGAACAGCAGGCTCTGGCCGCGCAGGTGCAGCATCGAGCGGCGCTCGGCCAGCCGGTAGGCGCGATTGAGCGAGACCCGCACCGCTTCCACGCCGTTGGAGGCAAAAAACGCCGCGATGACGGCACTGAGAGTCAGCAACCCGCCGCGCTGGACCACGAGCACATTGCGGATTTCCCGGGCAAGCGGATCGGCAATCTCCTTCGGCCAGCTGTCGAAGATGAATGGCAGGATCGAATCGACGAACCCCTCCACGCCGAGGAAGCCGGCGAGCGCGGCCGCGAAGACCAGGAACGGGAACAGCGCCATCAGCGACGACAACGCCACATGGCTGGCCATTGCCCAGCCATCGTCGAGGCTGAACCTGTTGAGTGCATCCAGCGCGACCCGCACGGGGACCGGGGCCCATTTCATCCGCATTGCCTCCCGGTGGCGAATATGGGAAGCAGTTTGCCCGAAACACAAGTCCGGAGACCAGCCTGGCCGTGTCCCGAACCATCATCGTGACCGGCGCCTCCTCCGGGATCGGCGCGCATTGCGCGCGCGCCCTGATGCGTGACGGGTGGCGGGTGTTCGCAACGATCCGCAATGCCGCCGATGGCGCCGCCCTCGAGGCCGACGGCATCGAGGCGCTGCATCTCGATTATACCGAGCCGGAAAGCATCGCCGCCCTTGTCGAAACGGTGCTTGCCCGCACCGGTGGGCGCATCGATGCGCTGTTCAACAACGGCGCCTACGCCCAGGCCGGGGCGGTGGAGGATCTGCCGGTCGAGGCGTTGCGCGCCCAGTTCGAGGCCAATGTCTTCGGCTGGCACGACCTGACGCGCCGCATCGTGCCGGTCATGCGCAGGCAGGGCGGCGGCCGGATCGTCCACTGCTCGTCGATCCTCGGTCGCGTGCCGACCCGGTTCCGCGGCGCCTATGCCGCCTCCAAGCATGCCGTCGAGGGTTTGATGCTGTGCCTGAAGCTCGAAGTCGCGGATGCCGGGATCTCCGTGTCGCTGATCGAGCCCGGCCCGGTCGTCTCGAGGATCGCGGCAAACGGCCTGCCCTGGTTCCGACGCTTCATCGACATCGACGCGTCCCCGCATCGCGATGCCTACGCCGGTCAGTTGCGGCGCATGGAACAGGGCGGATCGCGGGGGCGCTTCAAGCTCGGACCGGAGGCGGTGTACACGGCCCTGCGCCACGCTCTGGAAAATCCGCGTCCGCGCACCCATTATCCGGTGACCCTGCCCGCCCGGGTCGGGATCGCCATGCGGCGCGTCCTGCCCGAACGCCTGTTCTACAGGATCATCGCCGCACAGGAATGAACGGCTCAGCTGAGGGAAAGCGCCATGTCCACCGCCTTCAAGTTCCTGGCCGCTGTCGCCATGATCGCCGTCACGGTGGTCCTGTTGCGCGGCCTGCTCAATCTCATGCGGGCGGGACCGGGCTCGGTTTCCAACAAGCTGATGCAGGCGCGCGTTCTCCTGCAGTTTGTTGCCGTGGCCTTCCTGCTGCTCGCCGTCTATTTCGGTCGGCCCGCCTGAGCCGCCATGGTCAAGCTCAACCGCATCTACACCAGAACCGGCGATGACGGCACCACCGGCCTGGTGGACGGCGTCCGGCGCCCCAAGCACGATCTGCGCATCGAAGCCTACGGCACGGTCGACGAGGCGAACTCCGCCATCGGCCTGGCACGCGCAGCGCTCGACCCGGTGTCGCCGCTGCAGCCGGTGCTCGCCCGCATCCAGAATGACCTGTTTGACCTTGGCGCCGACCTTGCCACGCCCGCCGGCGACGGGGCGTTGCGTGTCGTGGCCAGCCAGGTCGCGCGCGTCGAGGCCGACATCGATGCCCTCAACGCCCGCCTCGAGCCGCTGCGATCCTTCGTCCTCCCCGGTGGGTCGGCCGCGGCCGCCGGGCTTCACCTGGCGCGCACGATCGTGCGCCGCGCCGAACGTCTCGTCAGCGCCCTGCAGACGGTCGAGGCGGTGAACCCGGACGTGCTGCGCTACCTCAACCGCGCCTCCGACCTGCTGTTTGTCGCAGCGCGCGTGGCCAATGACGATGGGCGCGCCGATGTGCTCTGGGTCCCCGGGCAACACAGGTAGGCGCCATGTTCATTCCGCTGCACGACGCCAACAACCTGAAACGCATCCGGCTGCAATATGTCACCATCGCCCTCATCGCCATCAACGCCGCCGCTTTCCTGCTGACGGGCTTCAATTCCGACGATGCGGTGACGGCCGCCGTCTATGGCCTGGGCTACGTCCCGGCGATCATCCATGACGGCCAGCCGACGCCGGCCTTCCTCTACGTGCCGGAAAGCCTGACCCACCTCACCTACGCCTTCCTGCACGGCAATCTGCTGCATCTTGGCGGCAACATGCTGTTCCTCTGGGTGTTCGGCGACAATGTCGAGGATGCGCTCGGTCACGTGCGCTACCTGCTGTTCTACCTGGCATGTGCCGCCGCCGGCGCCTTCGCGCATGGTCTGTTCGCCCCGGACTCCGACGTGCCGCTGATCGGCGCTTCGGGCGCGGTGGCCGGCATCGTCGCGGCCTACCTCATCCTGCACCCGAAGGTCCGGGTCTGGGTGCTGGCCTTCGGTCGCGTGCCGCTGCGTGTGCCGGCCTGGATCCCGCTCATCCTGTGGATCGGGTTGCAGGTGGTCATGCTGGTCGCGGCCCAGGGCGAGGCGATCTCGTATGCGGCCCATGTCGGCGGCCTGATCGCCGGCGCGCTGCTCGTCTTCGTCCTGCGCCTTCCCGGCGTGCCGTTGCTGGACCGCGAGATCATCCCGCCGCGCTCCGCCGAAATCCGCGCGCCGGCGCCTGAAATCGAAACGCCGCGCTGGGGTCGCGACGGACGGCCATATTGACGTGCGCGTCAACGGCTTCTAGAGCACCGCTCGATTGCGTCTGCGGGATTCCGTCACCGAAGGTCGGCATCCGGCGCGCGCGCCAAAGCCGGGCATGAAAGAAGGCCGGCCAGGTCCAGTGGAGAGGTTGCCGCAATGAAAGTCCTCGTTCCCGTCAAGCGGGTCGTTGATTACAACGTGAAGATCCGCGTGAAGCCCGATGGCTCGGGCGTCGACCTCGCCAATGTGAAGATGTCGATGAACCCGTTCGACGAGATCGCCGTCGAGGAGGCCATCCGGCTGAAGGAGGCCGGCAAGGCCGAGGAAATCATCGTGGTTTCGGTCGGACCGGCGCAGGCGCAGGAGACCCTTCGCACCGCGCTCGCCATGGGCGCTGACCGCGGTATCCTCGTCAAGGTCGACGATGCTGTCGAGCCGTTGACGGTGGCCAAGATCCTCAAGGGCGTGGTCGCCGCCGAGCAGCCCGGCCTTGTCATCCTCGGCAAGCAGGCCATCGACGACGACGCCAACCAGACCGGGCAGATGCTGGCGGCGCTGACCGGCTGGAGCCAGGGTACCTTTGCTTCAAAAGTCGAGATCGACGGCGGATCGGCGCGCGTCACGCGCGAGGTCGACGGCGGCCTGCAGGTTGTCAGCGTGAAGCTCCCGGCGATCGTGACCACCGACCTGCGGCTCAACCAGCCGCGCTATGCCTCGCTGCCCAACATCATGAAGGCCAAGAAGAAGCCGCTCGACGAGAAGTCGGCGACCGATTTCGGCGTCGAGGTCAAGGCGCGCCTGAAGGTGCTGAAGACCGAGGAGCCGGGCGGCCGCAAGGCCGGCGTCAAGGTCAAGACCGTCGCCGAGCTTGTCGACAAGCTCAAGAATGAAGCCGGCGTGCTCTGAACAACCGGGAAGGACAAAGACAATGGCCATTCTCCTCCTCGCCGACCATGACAATGCGAGCCTTTCCGACCAGACCGCCAAGGCGCTGAGCGCCGCGCTGAAGATGGGCGGCGATGTCCACGTGCTGGTCGCCGGCAAGGGCGCCAGGGCCGCGGCCGACGCCGCCGCCAAACTTTCGGGCGTGGCGAAGGTGCTCCACGCCGAAGCCGATTCCCTGGGCGAGCGGCTCGCCGAGCCGACCGCGGCCCTCATTGTCTCGCTGGCCTCGGCATACGACGCCATCGTCGCGCCGGCGACTTCGATGGGCAAGAACGTCATGCCGCGCGTCGCCGCGCTGCTCGATGTGATGCAGGTCTCCGAAATCATCGAGGTTGTCGCGCCCGATACCTTCAAGCGTCCGATCTATGCCGGTAACGCCATCCAGACCGTGCAGTCGACCGACGCCAGGAAGGTCGTCACCGTGCGCACCGCCTCCTTCCAGGCGGCGCCGGCCGGTGGGTCGGCCAAGGTCGAGTCCGTCAACGTTCCGGCCGATCCGGGTCTTTCGGCCTTCGTCGAGAACAAGCTGTCGGGCGGTGATCGCCCGGAGCTGACCTCGGCCAAGATCGTCATTTCCGGTGGCCGCGCGCTCGGATCCTCCGAGAAGTTCCAGGAGGTCATCTTGCCGGTGGCCGACCGTCTTGGTGCCGCTGTCGGCGCCTCGCGCGCAGCGGTCGACGCCGGCTACGCGCCCAACGACTGGCAGGTCGGGCAGACCGGCAAGGTGGTCGCGCCCGATCTCTATATCGCCTGCGGCATCTCCGGCGCCATCCAGCATCTGGCCGGCATGAAGGATTCCAAGGTGATCGTGGCGATCAACAAGGATGAGGAAGCGCCGATTTTCCAGGTGGCCGACTATGGCATCGTCGGCGATCTGTTCGTCATTCTGCCGGAGCTTGAAAAAGCGCTTTGAGTTTTGCCTTCAGCGGCGCAAAAATCCGCCGGCCGGGGTAGACGCAGGTCTCTCCGGCCGGTATTTTGTGCATTGCACAAAAAGAAGGCGCGGCACGGGCCGCCCCGCACAGACGGATGCAGGCAATGACGGGCAAGATCGCGACGGTCGGAATCATCGGCTCCGGGCAGATGGGGTGTGGCATCGCGCATGTCGTCGCACTGGCAGGATATCAGGTTCTGCTCAATGACATGACCGTCGACCGTGTCGAGCAGGGTTACGCCACCATCAACGGCACGCTGTCGCGCGCCGTCGCGTCGGGCAAGATCACCGAGGCCGAGCGCGACGCCGCCATCAGGCGGGTCCGCACGGCGGCAACGCTCGCCGACCTCGCACCCGCCGATCTCATTGTCGAGGCAGCGACCGAGGACGAGGCGGTGAAGCGGAAGATCTTCAACCAGCTCTGCCCGCTGCTCGGGCCGGACACGATGCTGGCCTCGAACACCTCGTCCATTTCCATCACCCGCCTCGCATCGCAGACCGACCGCCCGGGGCGGTTCATCGGCATCCATTTCATGAACCCGGTGCCGGTGATGAAGCTCGTCGAGCTCGTCCGCGGCATCGCCACCGAGGACAAGACCTTCGAGGCGGCGCGTGCCTTCGTCGCCTCGCTGGACAAGACCACCACTGTCGCCGAGGATTTTCCCGCCTTCATCGTCAACCGCATCCTCCTGCCGATGATCAACGAGGCAATCTACACCCTCTACGAGGGGGTCGGTTCGGTCGACGCCATCGACACCGCGATGCGGCTCGGCGCCAACCATCCGATGGGACCACTGCAACTGGCCGATTTCATCGGCCTCGATACCTGCCTGTCGATCATGCAGGTCCTGCATGACGGCCTGTCGGATTCCAAATACCGGCCCTGCCCGTTGCTGGTGAAGTATGTCGAGGCCGGTTGGCTCGGCCGCAAGTCCGGGCGCGGCTTCTACGACTATTCCGGCCCGACCCCGGTGCCGACGCGCTGAAGACCGCGCAATCGGCCTGAACTGATTCCGGACTGTCAGCGATCTGTCATGTGCGCCGCGTCACAAGGCGCGCATGTCCAGCCCCCCATCCCCGACGACGACAACCGCGCCATCCGTTCCGGTCTGGGATCTGGGTGTGCGCCTGTTTCACTGGTCGCTGGCGCTTGCCGTGGCAGCGGCGCTGGGGCTCGGCTTCCTCGGCCCGAAGCGGCTCCTCGACTGGCATGTCCTTGCCGGCTACGCCGCGGCCGCGCTCGTGCTCTTCCGCCTGGTCTGGGGAGTTGTCGGAACCACGTTTGCCCGCTTCTCCTCGTTCCCGCCTTCCCTGTCGGCAGTCCGTGCCCACCTGGCCGGCAAGCAAACCGCCGCCTACGGCCACAATCCTCTCGGCGCGTTGATGGTCTATGCCCTGCTTGCAATCGTGCTGGCGCTCGTCGTCTCCGGCCTCGTCACGCTCGGCGGCGCGTTGCGTCAGGGTCCGCTGTCCGCCCTGGTCGCCTATGCCGATGGACGCACCGCCGGCGAGGTCCATGAATGGCTCGCCTGGGGCATCGCCGGGCTGGTGGCGCTGCACATTGGCGGGGTGCTGTTCGAATCGCGTCGCGAGCGGGAAAATCTCGCGCGCTCCATGCTCACCGGCCGCAAGCGCCCGCGCCGGGACGCGACGCCTGATATCAGCGCTCGGCCCGCCGCGGCCCTTGCCGCACTTGCGCTGGCAGGCATCGCGATTGCCGGCGCATGGACATGGGCAAGCCGCTTGCCCAACCGCTTCATTCCGGCCGCGCCGCTCCCGGAATGGGCCGCCGAATGTGGCGACTGCCATACCGCCCACCATCCAAGCCTTCTGCCGGCGGCGCGCTGGAGCGCCATCATGGCCGGGCTCGACGATCATTTCGGCGAGGATGCCTCGCTGGACGCGCCGACTGCCGAGCGGATCGGCGCCTGGCTCGTGGCCAACGCGGCCGAGCGACATGACACGATGGCTTCCAATGCCTTCCGACTGGCCGATGCCGCCGAACCGTTGCGCATCACCGCGACGGCGCGCTGGCAGCGCATCCACCGCGACATCCCCGCCGAGACCTTCCGGCGCAGCGGCATCGGTGCCGCGGCCAATTGCGCCGCCTGCCATGGCGATGCCGCGACCGGCCTGTTCGCGCCGCAACAGATCAGCATCCCCGACCCTCGCAAGGAGCAACCATGAACCACACCCACGCATTCCTGCTGGCCATCGGCCTGACTTCGGCGGCCATTGCCAGCGCCGCCGTCGCCGGCCCCAAACAGGACGCCGTCATCGCCGCCTATGCCGAAAGGGCCCGGGCAGCGGACCCGTCATTCGTCGGCTTCGATGTCGCGGCAGGCAAGGCCTTCTTCTTTGCCAATCACACGGGAGGTGGCGTCGAAACCCCGGCATGCACCTCCTGCCACACCGACAACATCGGCGGGCCGGGGAAGACCCGCGCCGGAAAGCCGATCGACCCGATGGCCGTGTCCGTGCAGGGCGATCGCTACACCGACTTGGCCAAGGTCGACAAATGGATCGGCCGCAACTGCAACTCCGTGCTGGGACGTGACTGCACCGCCAGGGAAGCCGGCGATGTCATTTCCTGGCTTGCCAGCCAGTAGAAGGAAAACAGCCATGAAGCCTCTGCTCCTCGCCGCCATTTCGATGGTGCTTGCCACCGCCGGACAGGCTGCCGACCGCTATGTGACCGATGATCTGACAAAGGCGGAGTGCGCCGCCTGCCATATCGCCTTTCCGCCGAGGCTATTGCCCGCGGCCGGCTGGAACGGCGTGATGGATGGTTTGAAGGACCATTTTGGCGAGGACGCCAGCCTCGACGATGCCTCCGTCGCGCACATCCGCGCCTATCTGGTCGCCAATGCCGGCAAGGACGATCCGAAAGCCGTTGACGCCGAAGGGAAACCACTGCTGCGGATTTCCGAGCGCCGCTGGTTCATCGGCGAGCATCGCGGCGAAGTCTCCGATGCTTCGCTGAAGAAGGCCGGCTCCTGGGCCAATTGCGTGGCCTGCCATGCCGGCGCGGAAAAGGGCCAGTTCGACGACGACTGACCCGGTCAGCCGCCCTTCAGCGCATCGATGACCTTCAGCGCATCCGGTCCGGCCCAGTCGGCCGGGCCGTTCATGTGCGCGACGAGGCAGCCCCTGGCATCGACAAGGAATGTTGCCGGCAGTCCGAGCGCCAGTCCGCGTTTCTTGGCGTCCTCGAACAGCCGGAGCGACGGATCGCGGTGAAGCTTCAGCGCCGTGATCCCGATGTCGGCGAAGAACGCCTTCGGCTTGTCCTCCGAGCCGCGGTCGAGATTGATCGCCACCACCTCGAAGCGATCGTCGCCGCGCTGCTGTTCAAGGCTGTCGAGCGCCGGCATTTCCTCGCGGCAGGGCACGCACCACGTCGCCCAAAGATTGACCAGGAGCGCCTTGCCCTGATGGTCGGCAAGGCTTGCCGGCTGACCCCCTGCGCCGGTGAAGGCCATCGGCGCGACCGACTGCGGCGGTGACGCCGGCCGCAGCGCGGCAACCGCGCCTCCGGCAACATCCGTCACCGTCACGCCCGCGATGTCAGCGCAGGCCTGATCCGCGATGTTGCCAGACGGCGTACCCTTCACGTATAGGGCGGCCACGCCGGCGGCCAGCCCCAGGACGGTCGCGGCCGCGACCAGCTTGATCGGGGAAACGCGTCTCGACTGGTCCGTCATGTCCGTTCCTCTGGATTGGCCCGCATCATGAGCGAGAACACGTCTTCGAATGCCATGTGGGGCGGCCGCTTCGCCGCCGGCCCCTCGGCGGTCATGGAAGCCATCAACGCCTCCATCGGCTTCGACCGCAAGCTTTACGCCGAGGACATCGCCGGTTCGATCGCCCATGCGCGCATGCTTGCTGCCCGTGAGATAATCACGCAGGCCGACTGCGACAAGATCGTGGCCGGGCTCGAAGCCGTCCGCGGCGAGATCGAGGCCGGGAAGTTCGCCTTTTCCACGCGCCTGGAAGACATCCACATGAACGTCGAGGCGCGGCTGGCCGAACTGGTCGGGTCGGCGGCTGGGCGCCTTCACACCGCCCGATCGCGCAACGACCAGGTTGCCGTCGATTTCCGGCTCTGGGTCAAGAATGAGCTCGGGCGTCTCGACCGCGCGTTTACCGGCCTGATCGAAGCGCTGCTCGACCGCGCCGAGGAACATGCCGCGACGATCATGCCAGGCTTTACCCATTTGCAGGTCGCCCAACCGGTCACCTTCGGCCATCATCTCATGGCCTATGTCGAGATGTTCGGTCGCGACCGCTCGCGCGGCCGCGACGCCTCGCAGCGCCTCGACGAATGCCCGCTCGGCGCAGCCGCGCTGGCCGGTACGCCCTTCCCCATCGACCGGGCCATGACCGCGAAGGCGCTCGGCTTCCGCGAACCTACGCGCAATTCCATCGATTCGGTCTCGGATCGCGATTTCGCGCTGGAGTTCCTTGCCCTTGCCGCCATCGCCGCCACGCACCTGTCGCGGTTCGCCGAGGAGATCGTCATCTGGACGACACCGCAGTTCGGCTTCGTGCGCCTGTCGGATGCCTGGTCGACCGGTTCTTCGATCATGCCGCAGAAGAAGAACCCGGATGCAGCCGAACTCGTGCGCGCCAAGACCGGCCGCATCAACGGCCATCTCGCCGGCCTGCTCACGGTGATGAAGGGCCTGCCGCTCGCCTACTCCAAGGATATGCAGGAGGACAAGGAGGCCGTTTTCGATGCCGCCGAAACCCTCGACCTGATGCTGGCCGCCATGACCGGAATCGTGCACGACCTGACGGCGCAGCCGGCCGCCATGCGCAAGGCCGCCGCCAGTGGCTATTCGACGGCAACTGATCTGGCCGACTGGCTGGTGCGCGAACTGAGGATCCCGTTCCGCGAAGCCCACCATGTCACGGGCCGGGCGGTGCGGCTTGCCGAGGAACGCGGCCAGCCGCTACACCGGCTTGCCCTCGCCGATCTGGTGGCGATCCATCCCGGCATCACCGAGGATGTCTTTTCCGTGCTGACTGTCGATCGCTCGGTGCGCAGCCGTCGCTCGTACGGCGGCACGGCGCCGGCCGAGGTGCGCAAGCAGGCCAGGGCGTGGAGGCGGCGCCTGAAAAAGACCTGACGGGGATGCGAAACCGCTCCAACTGCGCTAGACATGGTTCACCTTTTTGCCGGACCCGCTTGTCATGACCTCCAGGCTCGCCTTCGCCGCCCTCCTTGCCGCCACGCTCGCCGTCCTGCCGGGATGCGGGCGCAAGGCCGATCTCGAAACGCCGAGCCAGGCGGCCGCCAAGGCGCGCGCGGAAAGCGCGAAGACCGCGAACGCCGAAGAGGACAAGCCCGAGGCCAAGCCGTTCTTCCTCGATTTCCTCATCGATTGAACGCGGGACTGCCGGCGTGAATCATTTCGAGTATCGCGAAGGCGAGATGTTCGCGGAGGATGTCGCGGTGTCGGCGATTGCCGCGGCCGTCGGCACGCCGTTCTACTGCTATTCGGCCGCAACGCTGACCCGCCACTATCGGGTCTTCTTCGAAGCGTTCGCCGGCATGAACGCGCTGGTCTGCTACGCCATGAAGGCCAATTCCAACCAGGCCGTGCTGACATTGCTCGGCAAGCTGGGCGCCGGCGCCGATGTGGTGTCGGAAGGCGAGATGCGGCGGGCGCTCGCCGCCGGCATTCCGCCTCACCGCATCATGTTTTCCGGCGTCGGCAAGACCGCGGCGGAGATGGATGCCGCCCTTGCCGCCGGCATTCGCTGCTTCAATGTCGAATCGGAGCCGGAACTGCAGCTCCTGTCGGCGCGGGCCGTCGCGAACGGTCGTGTGGCGCCGGTATCGTTGCGCATCAACCCGGACGTCGATGCCCGGACCCACCGGAAGATTTCCACCGGCAAGAAGGCCGACAAGTTCGGCATCCCGTGGATGAACGCGCGCGAAGTCTATGCCCGCGCCGCCAGCCTGCCCGGCCTGCGCGTCACCGGCATCGACATGCATATCGGCAGCCAGATCACCGATCTGCAGCCCTTCGACGATGCCTTTGCGCTTTTGACCGAACTCGTGGCGTCGCTGCGGGCCGACGGCCATGCGATCGATCATGTCGACCTCGGCGGCGGGCTTGGCGTGCCCTACCGGTTCGACAACGATCCGCCGCCGGACCCCGACGCCTATGCCGCTATCGTCCGGCGCCGGCTCGGGCCGCTCGGCGTCGAGGTCATTGTCGAGCCGGGCCGCCTGATCGCCGCCAACGCCGGCATTCTCGTCACATCCGTCATCCGGGTGAAGGACGGCGACACCAAATCCTTCCTCATCGTCGACGCGGCGATGAACGACCTCATCCGTCCCACGCTCTACGATGCCTGGCACGACATCCGACCGGTGCGCCTGGCGCCGCACGACCATCCCCGCATCGTCGCCGACGTCGTCGGGCCGGTCTGCGAGACCGGCGACTATCTCGGCCATGACCGTGACCTGCCGCGGCCGGAGGCCGGAGACCTGCTGGCGGTGATGACTGCCGGGGCGTATGGCGCTGTCGCGGCCAGCACCTACAATTCCCGTCCGCTGGTTCCGGAAGTGCTGGTGTCGCAGGATCGTTTCCATGTCATCCGGCCACGCCTTGATCTCGATGCGCTCATCGCACTCGATTCCGTTCCGTCGTGGATCGGGCGCTGACAGGCCGTTCATCACGATTTCGCGCATCGCCTCGCCTTCGCCGCGATTGCTGGTAATCTGTCAGCCGGATCCACCGATGCAGAGGCCGCACACTTGGAAGACAGGGATCGCCCGACGCTGAAGGCCATCCGGCTGTCGACGGGACTGGCCATGACGTTCGAGCGTCTGTGGCCGCGCCTGCTGCCGCTGGCCGGCGTTGCCGCGCTCTATGCGATCCTGGCCTGGTCGGGCCTTGTCCGCATCCTGCCCGACGGCGCCAGGCTGGCGCTCGCCGCCATTCTCGCCCTTCTTGCCCTCGCCTCGCTGTTGCCGCTGCGCGGCCTGCGCCTGCCGGGACGCGCTGCCATTGACCGGCGCATCGAGACCGAGAACCGGCTGACGCATGCCCCGCTCACCACGTTGGAGGACCGGCCCGCAGGCGAAGCCGGACCATTCGCCGAGGCGTTGTGGCAGGAGCACCGCCGCCGCATCGCGGCAGGCC
>WPCI01018586.1_pt1 | contig 22423 bp, 23 predicted proteins | sample 5399871 | NCBI WGS metagenome assembly WPCI01 (sample SAMN12869469, study PRJNA574797) | sludge metagenome | isolation source: wastewater treatment of pH7 | place: China:Beijing | collected 2019-05-20 | reverse complement strand
AATGCCGACCTCGACACGTATCTCGAGTTGATTCCACGCATTTTAAAACGCATTGAGTATTCTCCGGCTGAGAGCGAATTGTTTTTCAATCGCCTGCGCTGGGGGTTGACAACTTATTTCGAATTGAATCAGGCATAGAGAAAGGAAAAGACAGGCAGAGACATGGCAGAAAATCAGGCAGGTTATGAAGCGGTAGTTGCGTTGACGAGGGGCGGGATCGTGGAATGTATCCATTTTGGGGCGTTGGCGATGGTCGATTCGTCCGGGCGCCTGCTGGCTTCTCTCGGAGATCCGAACCTGCTCACTTTTCCACGCAGCTCGATGAAACCGCTGCAGGTGCTTCCGTTTGTTGAGGATGGTGGTCCTGAACATTTTGGCATGACCGACGAAGAGCTCGCGATCCTTTGCGCCTCGCACCATGGGACTGATGAACATGTCCGCGTGCTGCGCTCGATTCACGCCAAGGTTGGATTGAAAGAGACAGACCTTCAATGCGGTGTGCATATGCCTTCTGATAAGCCGACCGCTCTTGCCATGCAGCAGCGGGGCGAACAGCCAACGCCGTACCGCCACAACTGCTCTGGCAAGCACAGCGGCATGCTCGCCCAGGCAACCTTGCATGATTATTCCAAGGATGATTATCTTTCGATGGACAATCCGCTGCAACAGCGAATCCTTGAAACCGTTGGGCGGATGTGCGATGTAAAGCCGGAAGATATGCCGATCGGGATTGACGGCTGCAGCGCGCCGGTTTTTGCGATGCCTCTTTATAACTATGCGCTGGCGATGGCACGCCTGGCTGACCCTTTGGGGATTGAGGAAACGCGCGCGAACGCCTGCAGAAGTATCACGCGTGCCATGATGGCTTTCCCTGAAATGGTAGCAGGACCCGGCGGGTTAGACAGCGTGCTGATGCGTGTTATGGATGGGAAAGCTGCAGTAAAGGGAGGAGCCGAAGGGTATCAGATGCTCAGCCTGATGCCCGGAGCCTGCGGTAAAAACTCGCCTGGAATTGGCGTGGCGTTTAAGATCAGCGATGGAGATCCAAACCGCCGCGCGACGTACGCGATTGTGGTTTCTCTCTTGAAAGCGCTCGGTTTTGAAAATGAGATGGAGAGCGAAGCTTTCCGCGACTTTAACACGCCTGTCTTAAGGAACTGGCGAGGTCTTGAGATCGGCGAAATCCGCATGACGCGTCCGATCGAGATCTCTAAAACCTGGTAGCGGGCATGGATCAAACACAGGAACACCGGCAGCGCCTGATCCAGGTGCGGGATATCCTGCGGAATACTTTTGGGACGCCAACCTGGCATTTGGAGCTGCCGGCTGTTGATGAACTGGTCTGCACAATTCTTTCGCAGAACACGAACGATATCAACCGAGATAAAGCCTTCCAGGCATTGAAAGCTCGCTATCCAAGCTGGGAGGCTGTGCGGGACGCGGACCCTGGCGAGCTGGAATATGTGATCCGGATTGCTGGTTTGGCAAACCAAAAAGGTCCCAACATCCAGGCGGCGCTGCGCGATATTACCGCCGAACGAGGCGAAATAGACCTGGACTGGTTGCGGGGGACCGACGCGGAAACAGCACGCAAATGGCTTGTTGGGCTGCGCGGTGTGGGACCCAAAACAGCCGCGATCGTGATGGTTTTCGCGTTGGGGATGCCTGCCTTTCCGGTGGACACGCATGTTTATCGTGTAACCGGGCGGATTGGCTTACGCCCGGCTGAACTGGATATCACAAAGACGCATGCTTACATGGAGCAGATTGCTGACCCGGCGGATTATGGCACGTTGCATTTGAACCTGATCGATTTGGGGCGGGAAATTTGCCAGGCACGCAAGCCGAAATGCCCTATTTGTCCGATACGGCACCTTTGCCAGTATGAGAACAAGACCGTCTAACGAGGGAAAGCCAACCTGCCGAGGAGAAAGGCTCTAATCGAGCAAATCCCCAAGCAGTGACCACGGACCGGTCCAATTGATCCGCACGTCACGCTCCTGACCTAAAAGGTCCTGCTCGGTTTCGACAAAAACCAACCTGTTGGTGGGGGTTCTGCCGCGCCAACGGTTTTTTGACTTACCCTCAAAAAGAACCGGAAGGGTCATTCCCTGATATGCCGCGTTGAGGTTGCCAACAACCTCTTTTTGGAGGTCTTCGAGCGCTCTGAAGCGGCGCATTTTCTCATCGGCTGGAACATCGTCCGGCAAGTAGCGGGTGGAGTAGGTTCCGGGGCGGGGTGAGTAGCGAGCCAGATGGGCAACATCCAGTTTTAGGTCGGCAAGCGTGTCGTAGGTATGCATGAAAGCCGTTTCACTTTCGCCGGGAAAGCCGACGATAATATCTGTGCCGATCGACACCCCGGGGACGCGGTCGCGGATTTGGGAGACAAGATCCCGGTATTGGCTATTCGTGTAGCCGCGGCGCATCATTTGGAGCACATCGTCATCGCCGGCCTGGAGCGGCACTTCGATATGCGGCATGACCTTGGGCAGGGCTGCCACCGCGTCAATCAGTTCGAGGCTCATCCAATTCGGGTGGGAGGTTAAGAACCGCAGTCGGCGCAGGTTCGGGATTTCCGAGAGATCCGCGAGCAGCTGGGGCAGGTGATACTTGCCTTCGAGGTCGAGACCGAAGCGGTCAACGATCTGCCCGAGTAACACCAATTCTTTAGCGCCGCCGCCGACAAGGCTTTGGGCTTCGCGCAGGATTCTTTGTGGATCGCGGCTGCGTTCTTTGCCCCGTTTGCTGGGGATGACGCAGTAGGTGCAGGCGTGGGAACAGCCGAGCACGATCGGCAGATTTTCTGAGACGGTATGGTCGCCTTTGAGTTCAAGACCGAACTCGTCATCCAGAACCTCATCCACCTGCCTGCGCCAGGCTTCCGAACCGTCTTGCTGCAGACGGTCCTCAAGAAAACGCAGGAATGGCTCGGGGTCGGATGGAGCGGCAAAGACATCCACCCATGGAAAACGTTTTTCGAGGGCGTTGTTGCCGTGGATACCGATGAGACAGCCCATCAGACCAATTATCAGGTTGGGGTTGGTAGCTTTTAGGGGGCGGAGCGAGTTGAGGCGACCCAAAGCGCGATCTTCAGCGCTTTGGCGCACCACGCAGGTGTTTAGGATGATGAGATCCGCCTGGCTCGCGTCCAAGGCGGCACTCAGCCCAAGCGATTCAAGAGCCCGAGAGAGGCGGCTTGAATCGGCGACATTCATTTGACAGCCTTCTGTCCAGATGTGGTAACGCATAGCCACCCATTATACATGACAAAGTTACGACAACAAACCAGAATCCCCCCGTATTCTGTTATAATCTTCTACAAGCAATTAGCAGAAGAGGTGATTATGGATTTCAAGGTAACTGAGTATAAACGCGCGTTTGTAGTTAAAGGGTTGGGTCGTATCGATAGTGCTGTTGCTCCTGACATCGAACGGATTCTGACCGAGTTGCTTGAAAAAAACAAGGCGATCATCATCGACATGAGTGACATTGAATTTGTCTCGAGTGCTGGTTGGTGGTCCATCATCCGCATCCAAAAAGAGCTCAAAAAACGCGGACGCGGCAACCTTACCCTGGTTGGTTTGAATCAAAACGTGCGTGAGTCGATGGACCTGATCGGCATCCTGCCCTACTTCACCATTTACGACGATTTGGTGGACGCTGTCGGAAGCATGTAAACCAACAATAACGAAACAGAGGCTGATTTTTTTTTCAGCCTCTGTTTTTTGTGCGTTGTGTCCGTTATCGGATATCGATTGAGTAAGTTGCTTTTTCCCGGGTGAAGGGGGTTGTGCCCGAGATAATCAGTACGATCTTTTCGATGGAATCAGAAGGCAATTCAGAAGCCGGGATGACGAGATCTCCCTGGAAGCTGCGGTGGTCAACCGAGATTCCGTTGTTCGTGTAGGTAACAATGGTGAGGTTCATCGTCTGGGGCAGGTGGTTCTGAACGCGAACGAAGCCCTCAGCAGTCCATCCACCCAGATCGGTTTCCAGATCAGTGGAATAGCCGATCGCGTCGATCGCGAGGTCGTCAATTGCCATACCCTTGCCATTAACAGCGGCATCAGTCACGTAATCAAAGCGGAGTGTTACCGTTTGCCCGACGTAGTCCGAGAGGTCTACTTTTTCGTCGATCCAGCCTGAAGTTGTGCCGTTCCAACCGCAGCCGTAGCTGTTGCCGGAGGGGTTATCGGAGGTGCAGTTTTCTGAATCCAGGATCCGCCAGGTCTGACCGTCGGTGCTGGCGCTGATGTAGATATAATCGTAATCTTCTTCAATGTCATACCAGGTTTTGAAAGTCAGGGCAGCTTCGCCTGAAACCTGGCTGAGGTCAAAGGTTTGCGAAAGGTGACTGTTCGATTCATCGCCCACGTTTGACCAGATGAAATAGTCGCCCGAACTCGGGGCGTTGAAGGGCAAGAGCCGAACTGCCTCGGAGGCGGTGATTTGGATGCTGTCGAGGCTGCCGCAGTCGATCTCGATGTAATCCACGCCATATTGGTAGACATCGCCGTTTAACTTGGTTGGGCAAGCCATGATGGATTTTTCCATATCCACGTAGGTGGGGCTGTAGCTCAGGTAGCCGTAACGACCGTTTTCGATGCTGGTATCCTGCAGCAGGTTTGCCACAGCCCAGTCAGCGAAAAACTCGTTGGCGGTGTATGGTTTTTCGGTGGTTGGATTGACCAGGTCGAGTTCTTCCATGACCTTTTCAATTCCAGTGAAGCCGTTTTCGTCATGCCGGACAAGGGCTTTGGTTGCGTCATCGCCGAAGCGGTCGAGGAAATAGACGAAGAAAATGTAGCTCGCGCCGTAGTGGGGACCGTTATCTCCAACATCGCCGCCCCAATCGTTGAGCTGCATGTCAGTGTTGTCCATGTATTCCCAGTCAAAACCGCCGGCATCGTAATTGTTCACGTGTTCCGCGAGCATCGAAAAGCCTTCATTGACCCAGGTTTCTTCGTTCCGGTCCTGGTACCAGTGGATCATATGCTGGAATTCATGCGCCATCGTACCGTAAATGTAATTGTCCCTCAAGTCCACGGTATCCGAGTTGATCAGGAACATCTCGTGGGCGTTTGAATATGGATGCGCGTCGGGATGCAGCTCATCCGCGGAAGAGTAATAGCCAGCGAGGTTCATGCCGAGGTTGCCGGCGTAGAGCACGTAAAACCTTGGATCGCCGTCCACGCCAGGGTTCCATTCCTCACCGAAAAACTCGCGGTCGGTTGGAATAATTTCCTTGTCAAAAGTTTCCGCCAGGGGTATCAGGTCGGATTGGTTGTAGCGAACGCTGTTCTCAATCCAGAAATAGATGTTGTCGCCGACGTAACGCAAGGTAGCCTGGACCTTGAAATTTTCGTTTGTGTCGGTGTTGGTTGCCCAAAAGCTTTTTTGAGCTCCGACTTCATAGGGGGCTTCGGTATCGATCAGCACATTCGGCACGTTGAGTTTTCCGCCCAACCTGGCAGCCAGGTCGATCGGGTCATTGATCGGCACCGTGCTTTCGTTGAGCTCCCTCAGAGTTTCGGAAGCTTGTTCAAGTTGGGTCGGGTCCAGTATCTGGATTCCGGGGTCCACAAACGGGGTGAGGGTTCCGGGGTTCACAAACGGGGTGGGGGTTTCATCGTTGAGGATGATGGGAGTCTCCCAAAAGGGGGTTGACGAAGAGAGAAAATTGCTCGAAAAAATATAAGCCCCTCCGGCAATCAACAGACACAAACATGCCAGGCAGAGAACCAGCAGGGCTGCAATTATCAACACGGTTTTCGTTGTACTTTTCATGCGTTAGCTCACAATTCTGACGGCTGCCTTCAATGAACAGCAATCTGTTTCACATTTTACCTAAAACGAGGGGGTTACGTAACAGATTATCTAAGGTTCTCATGATGAGGCGGCGCCATGCCGCTTGAATGCTCATGTGTCGCTGGTGATAAAATCACGCCATGATGGAAGACAAATCTCTGGAACGGTTGGCAAATTGGCTGAGGTTCCTTGTTGTTCTGACTGCGATTGTGCTGTTAGTCGGGGGTGCGTCGGTTGAATCATCGAACCCCCTCGACGGCTTGCGAAAATATACGCGAGCTGCCGAATTCGATTTTGTGGAATGGGAAATTGGGGCGATATTCAACAAATCTGTCAGCTCGGCGCTTAAGCTGGAACGGTTTCTTGACAATGATCAGCAAGCGGTGGTTGTTGAAACCTGGCTGGAAGAGACCCAAAAGGTGGTCAATCTGGAGCGGGACCTGCTCACCGCCCAGAACGACACTTCGACTGAACGGGAATCGTTAATCGAGGCAGCCAAAGCCGAGCTGGACGCCAAAAAGGCTGAGCAGAGCCGGCTTTCGAAGCTGGCTGAAGCCGTGCTGCAGAATCAAACTGAGATCACTCTGGTAAAAGCTGGTTTTGGGGTTGGCGGGCAGATTCTGCCACCGGTGGAATATCAGGTTTCTGAATTGCCGCTAAACCTGATCATTTCACCCCGTTCTGAGATCAAAACCGTGCTAAGCATCAGCCTCAATGCCGGGCTGGACGCGGTTGAAAAAGACGCGATTGAAACGGGCATTTTCCAGGATTATGACCTTTCGGCGTTGGTTGAGCCCGTTGGCGGGATTGGGGCATATCCCACGATGGTCATGCGTACCACGAACCTCAATTGGCTCACTGAAACCATTGCCCATGAGTGGATTCACAATTACCTGACCTTCTTTCCCCTGGGAATTCGCTACAGTGTCAACGGTGAGATGCGCACGATCAACGAAACAACTGCCTCACTGGCAGGAAAAGAGATCGGGCTGGACGTGATCATCGCTTATTACCCCGGAAGAACCCCGCGATACTATCAGCCGATGCCCACCTACACGACCGTGCTGACTGAAGGCGCGGGAACGCTCGACCCATTTGATTACCGGGCAGAGATGCACACCACGAGGGTGCGGGTTGACGCACTCCTGGCGAAGGGTGAGGTGGATCAGGCTGAGGCGTACATGGAAACCAGGAGAGCCTTTTTTTGGGAGCAAGGCTACCACCTGCGCAAAATCAATCAGGCGTATTTTGCCTTTTATGGCTCGTATAACGACACGCCTGGAGGCGGGGCTTCGGGGGCGGACCCGGTTGGACCGGCTGTGCAGGAGCTGCGGGAAGGCTATGCCAGCCTAAGCGAGTTCCTCCACACCATCCGGTCTGTAAAGAGTTTCGACCAGTTACTGGCACTGTTGGATTAAACCCCGCTCATCATGAACGAACCTGATGGGAATTACTTTTCTACTTTATAATGGGATGCACTGACAGCAAGAAGGGACCACAAGACCACCTATGCAATTTGGAACTCCACCCACAAATCCACTCTTAGTCGTAATTTCAGGGCCTTCGGGAATCGGTAAAGATGCCGTGGTTGGCTTGCTGCGGAAAACAAATCCAGACACGCATTTCGTGATTACCATGAATTCACGTCCGCCAAGACCGGATGAGGTCGATGGACGGGATTATTTTTTTGTATCGCGAGAGACTTTTGAAACGATGATCGAAGCTGGTGAGTTGTTGGAACACGCCAGGGTCTATTCGGACTATAAGGGTATTCCCAAGTCGCAGGTGCGTGAAGCCTTAGCCTCGGGAAAGGATGTGATCATGCGGCTTGATGTGCAGGGCGCAATGACCATCCACAGAATCTGCCCGGATGCTATTTTGATCTTTTTGACAGCAAGTTCACGCGAGGAGTGGGTGAACCGGCTGCTGGAACGCCGCAGCGAGACCCCCGAAGAATTGGAAATACGCTTCACAACCGCGGAGCAGGAATATGCAATGATCGATCAGTTTGACTACCTCGTAGTCAATTCGGAACACCACCTCGACAAGACGATCGAGGACATCCAGGCAATCATCCGTGCCGAACATATGCGAACCATCCCACGTAAGGTAGATTTATGAGTGAACAAAACCAACCCGATGCTGGTCCCCAGACTCAGCCGCAGTCCGAACCAACACGTCCGGAAGGATTCCCTTTCAGGGGGAATCAGCCAAAGAAGCCCTGGCAAAACCCGGGGTTCCCGATTGTCACATATTCGCTGCTGGCGTTGACTGTTTTGGTTTATATCGTGCAGATTGCACTGAAACAGGTGTATGGCGTGGACCTGCTTTTCGTACTGTTTGGCAAAATCAACGGACTTATTCTAAATGGCGAGCTCTGGCGGCTTTTTACGCCCGCGCTATTACATTCCAACCTGATGCACCTCCTCTTCAATGTGTATGCCCTGAGCATCCTGGGCAGGCAGATTGAGCCTTTTTACGGCAGATGGCGCTTTCTTTTGCTTTACGTTATCGGCGCGTTTGGTGGGAATGTGCTTTCGTTTGTTTTGAGCAGCTACAACTCGCTCGGGGCGTCAACGGCGATATTTGGCCTTCTCGCTGCTGAGGGTGTGTTTATTTGGCAGAACCGCAAGGTGTTTGGAAAACAGAGCCAGGGAATTCTGATGAATCTCGGTTTTGTTTTGGTGTTGAATCTGTTTATCGGGATTGCCCCCGGCAGCAACACAGACAATTGGGGACACCTGGGCGGTTTGTTGGCAGGGTTCTTCTTCGCTTTCATGGGAGGACCGCTTTTGGAGTTCCAGCGGCAGGATGCCGGTGTGCGCCTCACGGACAGCCGTACAAAGCAGCAGGTAACCCTTGCCGCGGTGATGGTTTTGGCGGCTTTTGTTGTTATCGCAGCCATTCCTTTCCTAACCCGGTAGACGAGACCTCATGAAATTACTCGACCACCTTCAAAAAGTGGATGAAGAAATATCAGCTAAGCTTGTCTTCCAGGAGGATTACGGGTGGAAGCACAGGATTGCCGCGCTGATTGGGCACAGTTGCGACTCGTGGTATTGGCTGATTGGGTTAGCCCTTGTTTGGTTCTTTTCGCGGGGGACAATCCGCGCGACGGCTTTCCTCTGGGCACTGGCATTAGGATTATTAGCGGTTGCGGTGCTCGGAATTAAGTTCTTACTCCGCCGTCCACGGCCGGAAGGCGACTGGGGCAGCATTTACCGCGTCACCGATCCGCATTCGTTTCCTTCGGGGCATGCCGCCAGAGCAATGACGATTGCTTTTCTGGCGCTTCAGTTCCAGAACCCTGTTTGGTTCTTTGGGTTAGTTTTGTGGGCTGTGTTGGTGGGTTTTTCACGGGTGGCGCTGCGTTTGCATTACTTTTCGGATATTTTGGTTGGATGGTTGATTGGCGCGTTGAGCGGCTTCGTGGCGCTAAAATTCCTACCAGTTCTTTTGCAGAAACTATTCACAGTATTTCCCTTCTTAAACTGGGTAATTAAATAAACTGACCCCGGGTTGGGGTCAGTTATAGATGGGCAAAAGGAGATTAGGCGAGGATCAGGGCGCCCATCGCGGGAACCGAAAGATCCTTGACTTGCTGTTGGGTGATGGTGTAGTGGCTCTCGCTGAGTTGGTCCTGCAGCTCCGCCCCATCTTCGAACGCGTTGCCAGTGGGCAAGTCGAACTTGACGGGCTGGTTTGAATTGTTCAAAACCACCAGCACAGTGTCCAGCTCGTCGCGGCGGAGGTACGCCAAAACGCCGTCTTGGGCGAGGATTGGCTCGTAGGAACCGGTGCGAAGCGCCGGGATAGCCTGGCGGACGGTGATGGTATCTTTGATCGAATCACGCAGGACTGTGTTCCATTCTTCCTCGCGCCAGGTGAAAGCTTTTCGGCAGAGAGGATCCCTGCCGCCATCCAGCCCGATTTCATCGCCATAATAGATGCATGGCGCGCCGGGGTAGGTCAGGACGAAGAAGTAGGCAAGCCTGAGTTTGTCCACACTGCCGTTCATCAGGCTGAGGAAGCGGGGCATGTCGTGGCTGTCGAGCAGGTTGAGCTGGGCGTAGGAGGATTCTTTGGGGTAAATCTGGAGCAATTCGCTTGTGCGGCGCGCAAAAGCCTGGGCGTCCATCGGCTGCGGGTTGGGCAAGCCCATCATGCCTTCGGCAAGCCGCTTGTCAAAGGAATCACCGCCAAAGAACCCCACGGCGGCATGGGTTAACTGGTAATTCATGACAGCGTCAAACTTTTCGCCGGAATTGAGCCAATCCTGGGCTTCAGACGGCACCTCACCAACGATGTACGCTTCGGGGTTGGCAGTCTTCACGACTTCGCGAAATTCCTCCCAGAAACCGGGTATGGTAATTTCAAACGGCACGTCGAGCCGCCATCCGTCGATTCCCTGGTCCAGCCAGTAGCGGGCGACGTCCATAATGTAGCGACGCACAATCGGGTTTTCGATGTTGAGTTTTGGCAGAGCGGGGTTGTTCCACCAGCAAGCGTAATTGGCTTTTCCCTGGTAGGCGTTCAGCGGGTAGCCGTTGATAATGAACCAATCGGTGTATGGAGAGTCCTGACCGCTTTCAAGGATATGGTTGAACGGGAAGAATCCGCGGCTAGCATGGTTGAAAACGCCATCCAGCACGATGCGAATTCCACGTTTATGTGCGGCATCGAGCAGGGTTTTGAAGGCTTCGTTTCCGCCAAGCAGGGGATCGACCTGGTAGTAATCGTGAGTGTGGTAGCGGTGGTTGGACGCGGATTGGAAGATCGGGTTGAAGTAAACCGCGGTGATGCCGAGGTCTTCCAGGTAATCCAGCTTCTCATAAACGCCCATCAGATCCCCGCCTTTGTAGCCGTGGATGGTGGGGGTGGAGTCCCATTTTTCGAAAAGACCCGGTTTGTTCACTCGCGAACTCCAGGCAAACCTGTCGGGGAAGATTTGGTAAAAGACGGCGTTCTTCACCCAATCCGGGGTTTTGATGTTGTAGTCTGTCATAGTTCCTCAATATAGCATAGCATATAGTTGATGCATTAACTACTTTATTATACTCCTCAGGGAGAGTATCGGGAAAATGCAATATACAAAGTGTAGCGACTTGTATATGGTATTTTTTTGGGCAGTATCCGCTTCGGCTTGGTCTTGTGTCCTTTTACGAGGGTTGCGGACACCGCCACAATCAATTTTCAACGGTGGAGATTAGGAATCGGCGGAGTGGACAAGGAAAGTCCATTCCGCCCTACAAGGATTTCACCGCCGAAAAATGGGGCATGGTCTCGGTGGAAACAGGTGGAGACCTACGGTCAGATCGTGTTGGTGTTTTGGCTGGGGGGTTGCAAGGTAGGTGGTTTTGCATTATTCTTTAAGCGGGAATGGTAAAGTCCCGGTGGGCTTCCTGGTCTTCAAAATCAGTGTCGGGTCGGTAAGAGCCGTCGTGGGTTCGACTCCCATCCATTCCCGCTTTTTATTGGATAAATATGAAGAAAAACAGGTTCATCTGGTTTGGTTTGTTGAGTTTGATTTTGGTGGTTGGCTCCTGCCAGCCTGTCACTCCCACGCCAGCTCTCTTTTCAAGCCGGACGCCATCCCCAGTCCCCGCCACTTCCACCCCAGCCCCAACCGATAAGCCCAAGCTCGAAGTGGATATGAACGCGCTGAAAGGGAAAAAAGTGAAGATTCTCTATCCTTGGGATGTGGACCAGAATCGGGTTAACCAGATGATCGAGGATTTCAACTTGATCAACATTTGGGGGATCCAGGCTGTTGGCGAGGCATACAAAAGCGATGAACTTCTGGCTGAGGCGATGCGGCAGGGCGACCTTGACGCGAACATCATTATTGGAAGAACTTACGATCTGCTCGACCCGCAAAACCAGGTTGGGCTGCTCGAATTGAATCTTTACATCAACGATCCAACATGGGGGGTGATGGATTCTTACCAACCAGATTCGCCTTTCGCGGCTTTGGCACCGAACGCGAACGATGCTGCCCCGAGGTATTCGCTGCCTTTGGCGTACGACGCCGGTTTGATTTACTATCGGACGGGATGGGCAAAAGAGCTTGGATTTGAAGCCGCTCCGACTTCGTGGGATGAATTTGTCAGCCAGATGCAGGCTGGATTACGCGCCAACCTGGCAGATGATGTTTACGTCAATAACGGCACCGGTGGGCTGCTGCTATCTAAATCCGTCATGTCTGCACAGAGCTGGTATGCCGCTTTTGGTGGGAATTATCTGATGCAAAACCAGGTGGTACAAATGCAGGATTCGGCGCTTGACGCTTCTTTTCGGGCGTTGAAGCAGGCGTTTGTTGCCGACACTTCCTGGATCGGATTGGAACCGACGCCCAATCAGTATTTTACAGATCGTTTCGCGCTTGCCTACGAAGGCTTGCTCAGCGAGATTAGCCAACAAGAAAATTACCTGCCCGCTAAAGACACAGAGCTCAACTGGGAGACAATTCCCTACCCAACCGCTGACGGCGGCGGCTCAATCGCCCTCGAGTCGATTGGCGCGGCGATCAATTCGACAGATGCCGATACCGACATGGCGGCGTGGTTTTGTGTTCGATGGCTGCTGCAGCCTGCCCAACAGCAAAACCTGGTTGAGCTGCACGGTTTGTGGCCCGCGACCGGGCATCCAGCCAAGGTCGCGCCGCGATACGCGGCTTTGCACCCTGCCTGGGCGTCCGCATTGAGGGACGGTGTGCGTTTGACGCTCGCTCCTGAAGACGCCGCATGGGGTGTTAATCGCTTCGTGTTACAAGATGCCTATCTGCGGGTGTACGGGCTTGAACCGGAGTATTTTCCCAGCATCATTAGCGTGCTCAACCAGACTCTGGCTGAGAATCCCGCGGGGAATCCATGAGCGGCATGCCGGTTGTCTCGATCTATTCGGATGGCGCTTGCCAGGGGAACCCTGGACCAGGCGGTTGGGCGGCAATCCTGATCTCGAAGGGGCATATCAAAGAGATCAGCGGGGCGGAACCACAGACCACAAACAACAGAATGGAAATCACTGCCGCACTTGAAAGCCTAAAAGCTCTAAACAAGCCTTCTGTGGTGCATTTTTACACGGATTCGAGTTACCTGGTCAATGCCGCCACTGCGTGGCTTCCGGGATGGAAAGCGCGCGGCTGGAAGCGTAAGGAAGGCGTGTTGTTAAACGCTGATTTATGGAAGGATCTTGACCGGGAAATGGCAAAACACCAGATCGAATGGACCTGGGTGAAAGGGCACGCGGGTAACCGCTACAACGAACAGGCAGACAAACTGGCGGTTGAAGCGATCAGGAAACTGAACCTATGAGCGGTAGGCAGGGTAGCCAATCTCAGCAAGAACAGCCCGGAGCTGCAAGTCAGTTGCGGGAGCGTCAAAGCCGACGGTAACGGATTTGCCCTCGAGGTCCACTTCCAGTTGTTCGACGCCTTCAAGCGGTTGAAGTGCCTTCTGGATGTGCATAACGCAGTGATTGCAGCTGATGTTTGGAACAGAATAGCAAATTGTATTCATGGTAATTTCCTTTCGTAATAAGGATTTTATTTGGGACAGGATGAATGTCAACCGTAAACATTAACCAACGAATTTTGAAGCAAGCCAGGGCGTTTTTGCTGGACATGGACGGCACCTTCTTTCTCGGGGAATCCCTTCTGCCGGGGGCGTTGGAGCTCTTGGGGGTTCTGAATCAGCGGGGGCTGCCCTTTAGCTTTCTGACCAACAATACCTCTCGCGGCAAACAGGACTATGCCCGCAAGCTTCAGGCATTGGGCGTAAGGGAGGAAGACGCGAGAATTTACACTGCCGGTGATGCCTCGATTGCTTACTTGAGGAAGCATTACCCGGGCAAAAAAGTGTTTCTTTTGGGCACAGCCAGCCTGGAAGAAAGCTTCAGGCAGGGAGGCATTGAGCTGAACGAGGCAGAACCGGACGTTGCCGTCATTGGGTACGACACCAGCCTTACGTATGATCGGCTAAGCGCGTTCTGCCGCTTTGTTCGTCAGGGGCTGCCGTATGTTGCCACCCATCCGGATGTGAACTGCCCCACGGCAGAAGGACCTGTGCCGGATATTGGGGCGATGATGAGCCTGGTGGAGGCTTCCACCGGGAGGAAAGCGGATGTGGTCATTGGCAAGCCGAATCCGGGGATCGTGGACGCGTTGGCGGAGCAGTGGGGTTTGGCTAAAGGCACGTTGGTGATGGTTGGCGACCGGCTGTATACCGATATCGCGCTTGGAGAAACTGCCGGAGTGAGGACTGTGTTGGTATTAACAGGCGAAACAACCCGCGCGGATCTCGAAAACTCCGGCTTTCAGCCGGATCTGGTTTGCGAAGGTCTGCCGGACCTGATTGGGTTGTTGAGCTCTGATTAGCAAAATCAATAGGGAATACTAGCAACAGGAATAAAAAAAAGGCGACGATGGGATTTGAACCCATGATGAGAGTTTTGCAGACTCTTGCCTTGCCACTTGGCCACGTCGCCGTAAAAACAAAGCTGATATCGTTACGGTATCAGCTTTGAAGTAAGCGGGCGATGAGGCTCGAACTCACGACCTTCTCCTTGGCAAGGAGACGTTCTACCAATTGAACTACACCCGCAAATTGTATTCTCTGCCTCTAGAGGACCGAAGCTCACAGATTTTAGCATAAGCATTTTGAATTGTCAAATGAAATTTAAGGGGGAATTGTGGGAGGGAATTTATGGTCATCCATAGGGTGGAGGGGTCTTGTGAATCATGGTCATCTGGTTTAATGCGAATGGTTCCGGTAAAAAATTAAAGCTTCTGCCGTGTTCGGATGTATCCGCGGCGGTAAATTTACCATTATCATGAACAAAATAATAATTACGACGTTTTTCCAGTTTTGGATTACAATTTTGACACCATACACCACGGAGGAATATTTATGAGCAACACGATTGATGATTTAAAGACCGCATTCGCCGGGGAGAGCCAGGCTTTCCAGAAATACACTGCCTATGCAAAAAAGGCAGCCGCTGATGGTCTTCCGAATATTGCCAAACTTTTTGAGGCAACCGCACAGGCAGAGCTGACGCACGCCGCTGGTCACCTGAAAGCGTTGGATAAGATTCAATCCACGCTGGATAACCTGCAGGATGCAATTGATGGTGAGACTTACGAGTTCACCGAAATGTACCCCCCCATGCTTGCCGAAGCCACAACCGAAAATCACCGCGCGAGAATCATGTTTGGTTACGCTGTTGCTGCTGAGGAAGTGCACGCAAATCTCTACAAAAAAGCTCTCGAAGCCGCCCGCGAAGGCAAGGACCTCGAGATCTCAGAATTCTATCTCTGCCCAACCTGCGGATATATTGAGCTGGGAACACGCCCCGAACGCTGCCCGATCTGCAACATGGTTGGCGAGAAGTTCATTCACTACCAGGCGTAATAAAAGCCTAAAACGACGAGTTACGCGCGCCTGCCGTCTTTGCGGTAGGCGCGCATTGTTATGATCTTAGTGGGGTGATTGAAAGGCGCGGGGTCAGCCGGCGCTTTGGCGACGACGGTTTGCGCGTAGCCAGCGGCATCTGGCGGAATGGGAACGATCTCTGAAACTTCCAGGAAGCCGCCCACAGTCAGTTTTCGGACGCTTTCCATCAACTCGTTTCCGGGCAAAAACAAGGCGTTGTTGATTGCCACCAGCCAGCCTTCGTGAGCCACCAGGGGGCGGACTTTGTTAATCAGAGACTGCCAGTTCTGGAGCAAATCCACTCTGCCGCGGCTGGTTTGAGAAAAGAGCGGGGCGTCCAGGATGACGCAGTCGAAGAGCTGTGATTGACTCTTGAAACCCGCTACCATCGGGTAAAAATCTTGATTTAGGGTCTTCATCGTGCCGAGGAAGCAGTTTAGAGCTTGCGATCGGTGGGCGATTTCAAGAAACCGGGGGTTTAGGTCGGTTTGAATCACCTCTCTCGCGCCGCCAGCAAGAGCCGCGATACCGAGCGTTCCGGTGTAGGCAAAGGTGTTTAAAACGCGGCGGTTTTCCATTCGGTTGGTAAGCCAAAGGCGTAGGGCGCGGGTGTCCGGGTAGAAGCTGGTGTCTTGGTTGAGTTGTAGGTCCAGCGCGTAATTTACGCCGTTTTCCTGGATGGATGTTGGCAGGTTCTCACCGAGGATCAATCTGCCACGGCGGGCGTCAGCCTCATCGGCACGGCGCTGTTTGAGCAGGACGCTTTTTACGCCTGGCAGCACGTTTGCGTAAAATGCCGCAATCGCCTGGTGGAAAGCCGGGTTTGCTGTGCGTTCGCGGCTATGCTCTGAGATAACCACGGTGTCGGCGAATAGGTCAACTGTCAGACCGGGTAAGCCTTCATAAAAACCATTGAAAAGCCGCATGGCGTTTGTTGAGGCAAGGGAGGGGTCATTCAGACGAAGCTGTAAGCAGGCTTCGAGAGTTTTTAGCAATCCATCGCCTGTGACATCGGCAAGGCTATCCAATCGTTTGCGCATGGTTTACAATACCTCTTGAAATAATCTTATCATCAGAAGGACGTTATGGTCATCGACAAATTTGCTCAATTCAACCCAATTATTCAGGCACTGCTCGGCACAGCTTTTACCTACGCGATGACCGCACTCGGGGCGGCTGGGGTGTTCCTCAGCAAAGAGCTCAACCGAAAATGGCTGGATGCCATGATGGGTTTTGCGGCGGGCGTGATGATTGCTGCAAGTTACTTTTCGCTGCTCGCACCGGCTATAAACATGTCTGGCAGTTTGGGTGTGCCTGTCTGGATGCCGGCTGTGGTCGGTTTCCTGGCAGGCGGAGGGTTCCTGCTTTCGGTTGACAAAATTCTGCCGCACCTTCACCCTGGCGAAATTCAGCCTGAGGGTGTCAAGAGCTCATGGCAGCGAAGCGTTTTGCTAGTGGTGGCAATCACCCTACACAACATCCCGGAAGGGCTGGCAGTGGGTGTGGCTTTTGGCGCGGCTGGCGCTGGGATTGATGGCTCGACACTAAGCTCAGCAATCGCTTTGGCGCTTGGCATCGGAATCCAGAACTTTCCGGAGGGCATGGCGGTTTCAATGCCGCTTCGGGGCGAAAACATTAGCCGGAAAAAGGCTTTTATGTTAGGGCAGCTTTCGGGGTTGGTGGAACCCATCGCGGCGGTTATAGGCGCGTGGGCTGTGCTGGCAATCCGGGGATTGCTGCCGTATGCCCTGGCATTTGCAGCCGGCGCTATGATTTATGTTGTAGCGGAAGAGCTTATCCCAGAGGCGAAACGGTCGGCGGGGGATCACTCGGACGTGCCGACGATTTCCGTCATGATTGGTTTTGCGGTGATGATGCTGTTGGACGTTGCCCTGGGGTAGATTAAGCTTTTCGCCAGACCTGGTAAAGACCCAGGTTACCTTCTTTACCGTCAGAGTAAAACTCCTCCTCAAAGAGGAGTTTTTGTTCCCCGCCAAGTCCACGCAGTTCGGAGGAGCTGAAATGATGCACGTAGCGCAGTTTTGCGGGTTTGCCTGGATCTGCCCGCCAATCCAACAACAGATCACTTTCCGAAAGCTGGCGTGTGGCGACCTCCGAAAGGTTCCAGGGAACCACGCGGCTTTCGAGACGCTGATTTCCAAGCACCTGCCAGCAGGAAAGGTAAAAACAGCCTTTAGGACTGAGCATTCTGCTAACCGCGGAGAACATCTGGCGGTGCAGGTTTTCACCAGGCAGGTGGTGCAGCGCGGCAAACGAGCAAATGGCGTCCGCCTCGTCAACCAGATCCAACCACTCCGCGTTTGCCAATGATCCCTGCCGGAAGGTGAAACTGCCCGAAGCTGCATCTTGTGTGGCGGTTTGCCCCTGTTCCAGGAAAAAAGCGTTTTCATCAATCCCAAAGTAGCTGCCCTGGAACCCCTCGCTCATCAGCAGCTCAGCCAGGTTGCCATTGCCGCAGCCAAGGTCGAGCACGATTTCGGCTTGAATGATTTGCGGCAAGAGGCGTTGCACGCCTGGCTGAACGCTATGGCGTGTCGCGGCAAAGGACCGCGCGTAGGTGGCGTAGAAATCCTGGTTCAGGTGTAAAAGTTTATCGACCATTTCAGGCTGCATGGTCTGATTTTATCAGGTACTTCAGCATTTCCGTGAAATACAGCCTCTGGAAGAATCCAGCCGCGCCATGAGGTAGAATAGAAATCCATGGTACTCCCAAACGAACGTGAACGCTGGCAGAAGAAGCGGCAGTATTCAGACCAGGAAATGGAACTGGCACTCAAGGTGTTGGAGGCAGTGCGGGACGGGGCTGAGGTCCGCCAGGCGCTGCGAGCGAACCCACTCCCGGGGGGCAGGGGGTTTCTTGCCAAGCACGCATTGGTGGCAGCATATCGGCGCGTGGTGGAGACTGGTGAGTGGGAAGAAGACCCGGTTTTACTAGCGAAGATACGCATGAAGCCCATCCGCACGCTGTCTGGCGTGACCACCATCACCATCCTGACCAAACCGCATCCCTGCCCGGGGGAATGCATCTTTTGCCCCAGCGAAGCTGGTCTGCCACAAAGCTACCTCTCGGATGAGCCCGGAGCGCGGCGCGGGGTTGAGAACCACTTTGACCCCTACCTGCAAGTAAGCTCAAGGCTCAAAGCGCTCCACCAGGTGGGGCATCCGACCGAAAAGATCGAGCTGCTGATTCTGGGCGGTTCCTGGTCGTCTTATCCCGCGGAATACCGCGAGTGGTTCATCCGACGCTGTTTTGAGGCGCTCAACGAGGAAAACCCCCTGGACGATCGGGGACTTGTTTCGCTGGCTGAGGTGCAGGCAAGGAATGTGAACGGCACTCACCGGAATGTTGGCTTGGTGGTGGAAACCCGCCCCGACCTGATCAGCCGCGAAGGTTTGCTCGAGTTACGCCGGCAGGGGGTTACTAAAATTCAGATCGGAGTGCAGAGCATGGACGACGACGTCCTGCTGCGCAACCGGCGGGGTCACACAGCGGCGGAGGCTGAGGAGGCGGTTGCCCTGGTGCGGGCGGCGGGGTATAAAGTGGTGCTGCACTGGATGCCCAACCTGCTTGGAGCCACACCCGAAAGCGACCGGAGAGATTTTAGCCGATTGTGGCGGGAGGGGGGCTTGCAGCCGGACGAGCTCAAGATTTATCCCTGCCAGCTGCTCGAATCGGCGGAGCTTTACCGCTATTGGCAGGCAGGAGAATACCAGCCTTATGCCGAGGAGACGCTTATCTCCCTCATTGCTGATGTGAAGCTGGAAGTTCCGCGGTTTTGCCGCATCAACCGCGTCATTCGGGATATTCCGTCCCCGTTGGTCGTGGAAGGCAACCGCAACACCAGCCTCAGGCAGGATGTCGCACAACTTTTGAAAGAGCGTGGGCAGCAGTGCCAGTGTATCCGCTGCCGCGAAATCCGATATGGCAAGGTTGAACCCGACCAATTGACCCTGACAGACCAGGTGTACCGTGCTGGAAATGCTGAAGAACACTTCCTATCCTTTAACACCCCTGAGGATAAAATTGTTGGCTTTTTGCGGCTATCCCTGCCGCTTGAGGAGATGGTTCCCGCTATCCCCGATCTGGAACAGGCGGCGATCATCCGGGAAGTTCACGTGTATGGGCAGTCGCTTGAGGTTGGCTCAGAGCAGGCAGGCGCGGCGCAGCATATCGGGTTGGGAAGCCAGTTGCTGCGCGAAGCGGAACGGATAACCAGAGAGCACGGTTTCAGGGGGCTGGCGGTTATTTCTGCGGTGGGCACACGCAATTACTACGCAGACAGGGGCTTCGAACTGGGCGAGCTTTACATGCGCAAGGATTTAGAATAAAAAAACCGCTGGAAATCCAGCGGTTAATCTGAAATACGGTTTTACCCTAACCCTTTAACCCTTTGAATGAGGAATGTACGGATTGAGTTTGGCGGCGAAATTGGCGGCATTGATCGACTGGAGCCAGACTTTGCCAGGTCCCTGGACGACGCTCAGGAACAAACCTTCTCCACCGAATAGCACATTCGTGAAGCCTTTGACGGTTTCGACGTCATAGTTCACATTGGATTCAAACAGGGCAATATTGCCGGTGTCGACCTTGAGGCGTTCGCCCGGGGCGAGATCCTTCTCAACCACGGTTCCATCGAGCTCGAGGAAAACAATACCCCGACCGCTCAGACGCTGCATGATGAAGCCTTCACCGCCAAAAAAGCCGGCTTTGAGCTTGGTAACATAGGTGGAGAGTTCAATGCCAGGCGTGGCGCACAAAAAGGCGGATTTTTGAGCGATATACTCCTTTGTGCCATCCAGTTCCAGGGCGATGATCGCGCCGGGGAAGGAAGAAGCAAGCGTCATCTCTGCGCCGTTGGCAAGGGAGGTGTAGGTAGCCATAAACAGGGACTCGCCGGAAAGCATACGACCGAGCCCTTTCATCAGACCGCCGCGCACGTTGGTTTCCATGTTGAAATTGTCGGTCATCCAGGTCATGCCGCCTGATTGGGTGTAGATAGACTCGTTGGCATCCAACTGGATGCTGACTGCGGGTAATTTATCTCCAAAAACTTTGTATTTCATCATCGTCCTTTCAAGGATATAAGGCTAAGTATGCCTAATCAAATTTATGATTAAACAAATTATACGATATGACAAGTTGTGAAGCTAAATCAAGGCTTTACGATCACTCGCTGGTTGGTGTTTCCGCGGGATGGATCGGGTTTGTGTCGTCTTCCTTTGTGACATGCGGAACTGCCGGGATGGAATAGCGCTGTTCGATGCGAGTCAACATGTCAACGCGGCGTTGATGGCGTTCACCCTCGTAGGAGGCGTTTAACCAACCTTCGGTGATCAGGGTTGCCAGCCCGCTTGCCACGACCCTGGCGCCCATGCAGAGCACGTTGCTGTTGTTGTGGCGCCTGGAAAGGATGGCTGAGTAGGGTTCGCTGCAAGCCGCAGCCCGAATGTTTGGGATCTTGTTGGCTGCCATAGACATGCCGATGCCGGTGCCGCAGATCAGAATGCCGCGGTCGAATTCGGAAGAGAGAATTGATTTGCAGACAATTTCAGCGATACGCGGATAGTCGCAACTTTCCTGGGTGTGGGTGCCGAAATCCTCATAGGGGATCATGCGGCTGTCAAGATACGCCTTTAAGGCTTCTTTTAGAGCCAATCCTGCGTGATCAGAACCGATTGCGATTTTCATATGCACCTCTCTTGAATGAATTGCTGATATTATACCGAATTCCGGAGGTGGGATTATGGGAGATTGCCAGTTTGTATGGGTTTGGAGTCATCTCGACATGGGACTTTCACCTGTGCGTCTCACGGCAGGAGGTTCCCAAGAGGATGAAGCCTTCGGTTAAGTTGCGTGTTTGGCGGAGGGGTACAAATGGAGACCTACGGTCAGATCGTGTGGTCGGCGTGGGAGTTGCGGATGGAGACCTGCGGTCAGATCGTGTGCTCGGTCGGGAGACCGGCACAATCAGTTAGTTTTGGGCACCGGTGGGATGATCGTGGGAAATAACATGATCGTACCGGCGTCCTCGCCGAGTACGGGTTTTGACCGTTGGGGCTCCAGTGGTTATACCAAATGAAAGATGAAGCCTTCGGCTAGTTCGTGTGCTCGGTCTGGAGACTACCCATCCGTTTCACGGTGGGCACAGGCGGCACAATCAGGAAGCAATCAAGGGCGGGGATGATGATGAAGCCAAGCCTGGCATCCAATGCCCTGCGCAGGACAGCCTTAAAAATCCTCGGAGAAGGCGGACATGTCGAGGTGGCAGTGTGTGTCGGAGAAAATGGGGATGTTTTCGTTGGGCATGGATTTATTTTACCTGTAACCATCGCGCTTGGTGGAGGTAGTAAATCGAGATGAAATGCCAGCATTAATTGTTTTCACAAACCAACCCGTATTACGCGTTTTCGTTGCCAAATCGATGCGGGGAGGAATGGCGATGTAGGGCGAGATTGAGGGCACCATAAATTTTCGGTTGGAAGAACGTATATTGCCCTCAATCCGCCGATCACAAATATTATTGATTTACCGCAACGGCGGAGTGGACAACCTGGAGACATGGATGTAGAGGTAACCCCCCGTGGTTACCTGCTAAAAAAACCGTGGATACCCGTTTGGTTAGGTTGGTGGAGGGTTGCATTTCAGGGCAGACACAGGGGTCTGCCCCTACGACCTTCTTCTGCCATTAATTTCCCGGATGCAGTCATGTAGGGCGAGATTGAGGGCATCTTGGATTCTGGACTGGAAGAGCGTATATTGCCCTCAATCCCCGATCATAAATATTATTGATTTACCGCAACGGCGGAGTGGTGAACCCGGAGACCTACGGTCAAATCGTGTGCTCGGTCGGGAGACTACCCATCCGTTTCACGGTGGGCACAGGCGACACAATCAGAAACGGGCACGGCGCTGGTTTGGCTTGACATAATCAACAAAACGTGTATTAATTAAACCGACCGGTCGGTATATTATTACGAGGAGAAATATGCAAACCAAAAAAACATCCCGGGAAAAGATTTTGCAGTCCGCGGTGGAACTGTTTATGGAAGATGGATACGAGGCGGCTTCGGTTAACGATATCTGCAAAAACGCGGGCGTTAGCAAAGGCTCTTTCTATCACTACTTTGAGACAAAACAGGCGCTTTTTTTGACGTTGATG
>WPCI01032188.1_pt1 | contig 22483 bp, 47 predicted proteins | sample 5399871 | NCBI WGS metagenome assembly WPCI01 (sample SAMN12869469, study PRJNA574797) | sludge metagenome | isolation source: wastewater treatment of pH7 | place: China:Beijing | collected 2019-05-20 | reverse complement strand
GATGCTTTCAGTTCGCTATCGTCGGACGGCTCCGGCTTATCGATTGCGGCGATGGCGTCGAGAACTGGAGATAGGTCAAGCGCCCGCGGCTCAACAGGATCAACTTGAACAGGATCAATGGCCGGATCGCCTTCGCCAATCGTTCCAAGCGCCGGACCTTGCTCGGCAATCTTTTCCTGTTCGTCTTCCCACGTCGCATCGGGCGTTACAATGCCGCGGCGCTTGAGTTCGCCGAAGTAGGTTTCGTCGGACAACTTTCCGGCTTGATTCGACTTCAGCAGCAACTCGGCGGATGCCTCGGCAAGATTGGCCGCACCAAAGTCTTTGAACAGCGTCACATGCCCGCCATCAGGCTCATTGACCCACATCGCCATGAATTGCAGGCATTGGTCTAGCGAGTCCTCGAAATCCTCGACAATGCGCTGCAATGCGCAGCGGTTCGCCTCGTTCTCGCTCTGCACCTGTGTTGCGGTCACATCGCCCGGCTTCAGCACAAGCAACTCAGCGCCCGTCTGGCGCATCCGTTCCTCAAGGTCAAGGATGGATTGTCGCCCTGCCCCGATTGCTTCACCGGAATGCTCGACGAACTTCATCTCGCCGCCCTGCGGAATCTTGACGGCGTTCTTTGCGCCTACGGTAATTTGCGTGTCAGTGTCGGCGCCGATAATCGCCAGGATTGGAACGCGTGCGACGTGGAGGATGGTTTGCTGGTCACTGCACGATTGCCAGTGTTCGATATTTTGGTAAGCCAGTTCGATTAGCGGCGCTTCGCCTACTCCGGTAGATTTGCGGATTCCGTAGAAGAAGACGAACGGAATCTCGTTGATCGTCGTCGTGCCTTCATCAAATAGGAACCACTCTTCAGCCTTATCGGCCTTGCGCCACACTTGCCACTGGCCACGCGAGAGAACGCGGACCTGCTCGATTGATTGTTCTCCAAAGTCGCCGACATATTCAGTGACGGTTTCCAGCAAGCGGACTTGAATCAGCTTTTCAGCGCCGGAGATGCGCTCAGTGCGCCAGCCTAGAACCGTACCCGGAGCGTAACGGGTGAAGTACGGACGAACGCCAGTCGCCTTTTCATCAGCCTGCGTCTTGATGCCATTGGCCGGCGGGTAATCGACCAACACACCGGAAACGCCATAGTCGATACAGTCGCGCAACAGTTGCGAACTGAAAACATGCAGGTTATGGCCTTGCAGGTCGCAATCCTGCATCCACTCAGCAATGCGCGGAGGAACATCTTCCTGCAACGCTACGGGCTTGCTGAATGGCTTTGATGCCATGACTTCAGCGGTACGCGAGAATGCCGGATACAGCGTGGCAATAGCAATGCGAGTGTTGTAGCTGTCCTGTTCCTCGTTCGGCCATTTCGGGAGGAATGTTTCGCCAGCTTCGCGCATCGTGGCCGTGCCACCTAGCAGCGCGGTAATCAAAGGCCAATGGCGACTTTGTGCCACAACCGAGGCAGATTGTTCGCGTACTGAATTATTCATATTGGCCCTGAAATGAAAAAACCCGCCGGAGCGGGTTAGGTATGTTTGTTCGTGCTAGATGCGTCTAGATGCGGAGTTGCTGAACCAGTGCGATGCGATGCTTGATCGGGTATTTGTAAGCAATGAAGTATCCAGCGGCGTCCAGGATGTGATCTAGCCCGCTCGATTTATCCGGTTCGCCAGCCTTGTCGTAGGGTTGCTTTTCCAGCGACTCGACCAGATGCGGGCAATGCTGCGGATTGACTCGATACCGTCTAACGCCTTCGTTGTGCAGCATCCGATTCATACTCAACACGCGATCCTTGACGGCGGGATTTGTCGGATTGACGCAGACCTGAAACCCATGCTGCTTAAGAATCGCAATGTCCGACTCGCTGGCGTTGTTTGACCGCCTTCCACTGCCTGACGCATCCGGATAGATCATGACCGCGTGCCCTTGATCCTTGTACCGTTCCTTGATGATTCGCGCCATTGCGGGCGTGTCGAATACATCAGTTATTTCCATTACAGCGTGTGGATCATCGCCACGTAGAACGTGGATAACTGCGCTCATCTTCGTTACGTTGAAGTCGCAGCCGATGTGCAGCACTTCATTCGGACTAATCGTCTCGCTCGTGGCGTTCAGCGTCCGGTCGAATTCTGGATAGACAGAGCCAGCCGTTAGATTGACGAACATTCCGTCGAGGTAGGCCATCAAAAGCTGCGAAGAATAGGTATTCCGCAGGTTGTCAATGTAGCCATCCGGAAGATTTGCAGCGTTATCTACCGTCCGAGCGCGGAACAATTTATATCCTGGGGCACGTTGCTTTTCCCAAAGCTCATAGACCAGCCGGAAACCTTCCGGAGTCGTCGCTACTGCTACCGTGTTTGCCATCCCGCACTTTTGGCGGTTACGGGCAATCACTTTGTTCCAAACTTCCCGCGCCTTATCAATCGGCAGCGTGTCTAGTTCGTCAAGGATTGAATGGGCGACTTCATAGCCGACAATCCGCTCAGGTCGTTCCATCGTGCGAAACACGATGCGCCCGAAGTTCGGAAACTCAATGAACGAACTTGCCTTGTTTAATTTGTAATCCCATTCCTTGCGCTCGCACAGGTCAGGGAATCGCCGAAACGCAATGTCCTCAACTAGCGGATAGGTAGGCAGGTAATACGCAATGTCCTGTTGCTTGCAGGTGATCTTGAAGGCCATCGCCCGAGCAATTGCAGCGGCAGTTTTACCGCTTCCAAATCCGCCAAGAAAACATGGGAACGGTTCTTTGCAAACAACAAAGTCTTTTTGCGTTTGCGTTAAGCCCATCCCCAAGCCTCAAAATTGCTTGACTTGATTCGCCACCTTACTGCGCCGCGCTCAATACCATAAGCCTCGGCAGCCTCACGAACACTATTAAAAACTTCGCTTCCAACAACGACCTTTTTAGATGAAATTTCAGCTTTCCTGGCTGCTCCTTTTTTAGCGGCCATATGTATCTGCTTTGCGCCGTGTTCTGTTTGTGCATAGGCTTTTCTAGATGCAGATAGCCTATCTTTCGCATTCCTTGCGGCAATAACCATCTTTGCTTGATGCTCACGGCCTTCTTTTGTTGCCATTCTCGCAACGTTGATTGCGCGATTTTTTGAAACAGCAGATGGAAGGCGCCTAGCTTGTTTAAGCCTTTCCTTTCCTTCGTTTGTCATCGTTCTGCACTCTGCGCGCTCACCGCCTAGACTCATGTTATAGCCTAGGCTCCCGTACGATCCATATTGCTTTATAAGCAGTGACTCTAGTTCAGATAACGACTCATCAGACACGGCTGAAGCAATATGCTCAACACAAAACATATCGGCGCCATGCTTTCTAATTGCCTGATACAAAGCACTAGACGCGCCAGATGATGCTGCTTTTTTGTGCTGAAACCATCTATCGCTCACATATTTTCGAGTAAGACCAATATAAACCTTGTCATTGCATAAACACGTTATGCGATAGATCGATCCAAATTTTGGTCGCTTCATCACACGAAGTCGTCAATGCTTGCCGGAAGCTGGCGCGTTGATACCGTCGCATCCACGCGATCAACGAACATGCCGAGATGCTTGCCAATATCGACAAGCGCCGCTTTCTTATCGTGCATCTTGATTTTGACACCCTGCGCCGTCTGGCTTATCTCTGAAACGGCGGCAGCAGTATCGTCGTCTAGCTGCTCACTGGAAACCAAAATAACGCCGTTCGCAATCAATACCTCTCCGGTATCTGGATTGACTACCGGAAGATCAGCTCCCCATTTAACAGCCTTGCGAATGTCAGCAAAACCAATCTTCGCTAATTCTCGAAGAACCATATCCTGAGTTATTTCCGTTCGCGTCTCTCTATCTTTCATTCGATCTGCGACGGCTTGCTTAATTTCAGGTTTTTTTAGGTTTTCATCGCCGATTTGGCCGGCTGTTTTTGCAGAGTATCCTGCCCTAATTGCCGCTTGTGTGGCATTAAGGTCAATCAAATACTCATCCACAAAGCGGCGCTGTTTATTGTTTAGCGCCATGTTGATTCCTATTAGTAAGGTTGCCACCATTCCGGCTTACGCTTTCGCGCTGGCGGCATGCGGTTAGCGGAGGGATGAAACGTCGAGCGGATGCCGAGCGGCAAATGAAAAAGCCACGCGTGTGCGAGGCTGTGTGTTCTTGCCAGTTGCTAACCTATAGCCCGGACTGGCAACTCGGACGGACAGAGGCGTTAGCGACCTCGAAGGATAAGCCTTTAATTGACCCGATTAACGAGTTGGCTAGTCTCGATACTACGCGCTCCGTAACGGATCATCCGCGCTAAGTCCGGCTTTAAGATGTGAAACTCAGGGCGAAATTCTCCCCGAGAAAATTATCCATTGATTTTATTTATCTGTCAATAACTCGCGTTTTGCGAATGGGCCGTCGTAAAACACATCATCGGCGTTCTCGTCATCGTCTAGCGTGCTGTAAAACACATCCCATCCGACGTACTTAATGCACTTTCCACCATACCAATGTTCGCCATCAATCTCGACGACCTGTTTTTCACTATCGTCTATCCGCCAATAGTAGCCATCTTCGGTTATGTCTTTGGCTTTCAACATAGTACCAACCCCCTACGCTTAACACTGACGATCAGCGCATCATGCGCCTGGGTAAGCATAAGCTCATAGTTAGCCCGTGGGAAGCGGAATACAGCGCAGATTCCATAGCATCGATTGATCGCCGCTCGCTCTGCCGGTAGCAGGCTGTCGATTGCGGCATCCAAGGCCATCATAGTCGCATTGTCAGACTGCTCGCACATGTCCTCAAAGCTGGATAGCCCGCCGCTGCCGAACCCTGCCGATTTAGAGTCATATCCAATATTAGGACTGTATGAGTGCTGCCACTTTGACCAGTCGTAAAGTAGGTTGGTCAGGGCGATGTATTCTGATTCGAGTATCTGCATGTGCGCTCACTGTTCTTTTGTTGAGTTAATTGACACGCTTTTAGTCCTAATTTTTGGCGGAGCCATCATTGATTCAACGCGCTCCCAGTGAAAAGTAATCAGATCAATGGAGACCCCGGTTTCTTCATAAATCTTCTGTGCAAATTCAATAAGCATTGAATGAATATCAGCAATGTCCGATTTCATTTCGGCCTCAGTTGATCGTGATCTGTTCAACGCCTTCCGGCGTATCGATGTCGTCTTCATCTGCCAGAGTTTCGACTATCGCTAAGGCGAAGGCCAGCGGATAACCTTCGAGCAGATTCTTTTCGAGTGCTACGGCGCAGACTTCGTACATCGCTGCAACTTCGTCGTCATTCAGCAGAAGCCGGGTTAGCTGTTCGATTTGCATTCATATTCCTTTGTTCGGAGTCGGCGTCTTCAAGCGAATACTGAATTCAATCGTCGTCGTATCAAACCCAGCCGCGTCTAAATCATCAAGAAAGCTGTTACCAAATTTCCACCCTGTATGCCGAGTTTGGTCATCCACAATGCGCTTTCCGGTGAATCCGTACATCACGGCATTTGAGTGCCGCTTTGTTGCGCCTTCTCCGCCCCACATTCCAACGAAATCCGGATTTTCTTCTCCGGCCAATCGCACGAACAAGAACAGCACTTCACCGGGTTTCGCTTTCTTTCTCGTTGCTCGCATAGTCAATCTCTTTCAGATCGTCTGATTAAATCGCTGAATGGCTTCGCGTTCAAAAACTGGCAGCGCATGCGATATGCCAACAATCCACAGCCCCATAGATTTCAGGTATTCGCTATCCGTGGTCCGTTGGCATCCGTCGCACTTGCGGTCAATTGCCCGGCGGTCGTATCGGCATAGGCGAGTTATGGTGTATTGCTGGCAGCCGTATGTCATACAGTTCCGTGAAACCCCTTATCCCCGCACATCCACGCATCCTGAAAATCAGGCGGCGGAGCTTCTTTTATCTTGATCTGGTATCCGTCAAAATCTGACCAGTTCATGTTATTGACTGCCCAATCTTTAATCTCGTAATCGTCAGACTCAAACAACGGCAAAGTATCTTCTTCAAGGCTTGCTTGAATGTCTCCATCAAACTCATGCGCGTAGTGCTTGGCGCGGTCGCGGGCGATCATCTCAACTGGAACGCCCCACTTGGAGCCATCAGGCATTTCAACGGTCATGTATCTGTGCATTTCAATCTCCTATGGTGCGTAATATTTCGCAAACTTGTCTCGGCACGGCGCGCAGGTTTCATCAACCAGACGCATTGACCATTCGCCGCAAAACGAACACTCGCCAGCCGTGCCTTTCGGAATAGCAGCAGCTTTCCGCATGGCTTCTTTTACGTGGTCATCGACGACAGACTCGATGAAGTAATCAGCGCGGTCTATCGGATCGATTGGAATATCGCGGTCAATTTCCATGTTTTTTCTCATGCTCGGCTTGTGCGCAGACATAACATTCAAGACGTTTTGCTGTGCTAATAACCGCGCCATAGTTATGCTCTTGTCTCCAATGACCACAATCAAGCAGTGCAAACGGAATAACGGTTGTTACGCGGTCGATTCTTTCTTCTAGCTTGTAACCACCTCGCGCATAGTCATGGCGCTTTGTCTTGATAATCTTTTCGATTGTTTTTTCGCGCATTTCAACGCGCACCACATTTTGTAATTTTGTCATTTCTTCATCTCCTTTAGTTTCGCCACGTAATGCGATTAAGTCATTCGCCTTTGAGAATCACGACACAGCACTTTCCGCCTTTGGTCGGTTCGCGCATTTCAATAGTCAGCTTTTTGATTAAGCAATCATCTTCATAGACGCCAGCCTCTTGCATGGCATCAAGCAGCGCCTTCATTGGATTATCAAGATCGCGCCTACGCTTGTCTGGCGGGTATAGACATACAAAGGCATGGATTTCGTGCGTTATCGTCTCCTGGGCGATTTCTGATACCTTTTCGGCCACGTTTTCACGGAATTCTCTTCCTTGTTTTGTGACGTAGCGCATATTCCCGCGCTGGCCCCAATAATGATTCACAGATGGAGGGTATGGAAATTCAAACGCGATCATGCAATAACCAGCTTTCCAGATTTAACCAATTTCTCAACGGTTAAAACGATTGCGGCATTCATCGTTGCGCGGCGCTCGTTCCTGTCCATTCCTTTTCCTTGGTCAATTTCACTATGGCACTCAGGACACAGCGCAGCGGTCAGGCAGTCAGATGTTTTCATTCCTGCGCCCTTGCCTTCATTCCGATGTGCGGCCTGTACGCCATAGGCGCCACAGAGAACGCAACACTCAAGTTCTCTTACGGCCTGTAACCACTTTGCAGAACGGAATGGGATGTTTTTTTGGATTGCCATTACGCTGCAATCCTTTCATCGCCGAATATCACGCCACGCTCTACAGCGAATGCGGTAATCAACTCGATCAGCGCGGCAAACTGTGATTTGCTCAACTTGCTCGTTCTCTGTCCAAGAATCACAAACCCGTTTCCGGTCATGTTCGGAACCACTTTTGACTGAACGAGGCCAGCAGAAAGCAAGTCCTTCCATTCTTCCGGGTTCAGCTTGTTTCCGTGCCAGTCGGTTTGTTCGGATACGTCGGCCAGCATTGCCCACATCTTTGCGTTTTGCTCAAGGTTCCTGGACGGCTCTGAAATGGTCACGATGTAGCCTTCGTCTGCGGTCAGCACATGGCGGCATATCGCTTTGCGGGCGACCTCTCCGGTGATAGTCAGGGTTCGCTTAGTCATTCGCTTTTAACCAAACAAACGAGTGCGCAGACCGCCACGATTGGAACCTGTCCGTTTCCAGTTCCTTTAAACCGCTCCATCCTATCGGCCATCCCATCAGCCACTCGTGATTCATCGGGGTAGGTTTTCCAAATACTGTTTTGAAATTGCGACTGCACGGCCATTTCTGCATCGAGTCCGCGCAATAGTTCGCTTTTGTCGTCGGCGTATGCAAGTAACCATGATCTTTCCCGAACATGGTCAGCACCCAAGTCTTTCGCGCTAAGGGTAATTGCTCGGGTTTCGTAACCCATCGCTTCAAGGTCGTCGCATGCGGCGTCGATTGCTTTGGCTGAAGTGTTCTCTGCAAATACGTACCTGGGAGCGACATCTGCCACGACCCGTCGCATTTCCGGCCAGAAATCATCTGCATTGTTTTTTCCCGAAGCTGCCGAGGAATAGGCTTGGCATGGAAATCCGCCGGTAACGATGTCGGCAGTTCCTCGAAAGTCTCTTCCGTCAAAAGTGCAAATGTCATCCCATATCGGGAATGCTTGAACGATTCCCTGGTTCTGTCTTGAAACAAGAGCGCATCTTGCATACCAAGATTTTTCGACAGCGGCGACTGTCCTCCATCCAAGCAACTCAGACGCGAGTAAGCCTCCACCAAGGCCCGTGAAAAGAGATAACTCATTCACTTCGCCACCTTTCCGCTATCCACATTGGCCCGCTGTGCCTTGCGGGTTTCGATCTCGCGGCGCCAGGCTTCCCGGCAGTCGGTTATCAATCGCTCTGCGGCGTCGTTGCCGCGCTTTTCCTTTACCTTGTCGAAGTACGGAGTCGGATCGCCATCAGGGAAGAACCGGCGAATCACATCTCGCACCTCATACGGATGCAGATCAACCTCGGCGGCTTGCTCTGGATTGGCGATACAGGAATCGGCCATGATTGCGGCGCGTTCTTCGCGGGCTTCTTCGTGGCTGGTGAATAGGTCGTTCATTCGATCCCCCTGCTCTTCTTGAATGGCCGGTTGTTTTTCGCCTCGATAGCTTCCTGGTGATTTCTTGCCAAGTTCGCCTTGGCCTCTTCCGATAGATTGCAGAAGCGCGAGAACTCGCCCTGGAATAGCACCTTGACCACGCCTGTTTCTCCCATGCGCTGTTTTCCGATGATGATTTCGGCGATGCCTTTTTCGGTCGATTCAGGCCGGTAATACTCGTCTCGGTACATCATCAAAATAATGTCCGCGTCCTGCTCGATAGCGCCTGAATCCCGCAGGTCGGATAGCATCGGGCGCTTGTCTGCCCGCTCTTCAACCTTTCGATTGAGTTGAGACAAGGCGATTACCGGGCAGTCAAACTCCTTCGCCAGTGCTTTCAATCCGCGGCTGATGCTTGAAACTTCTTGCTCACGGTTTCCGCTTTTTGATGAAGACGAATCGCCGCGAGCTAGTTGGATGTAATCGACAACGATCAGCGATAGTCCGTGCTTTCTGGCGACGCGCCTTGCTCGTGATCGCATCTGTGCAATGGTCAGTGCGGGCGTGTCGTCAATGTGCAGCGGTGATTTGTGAAGTTGGCCGATAGCGAAGGAAAGGCGATCCCACTCAATGTTTTGACCGGAGCGAATGGATTGCATGGATACACGGCCTAGACTTGCGATTGACCGCTCGGTTAGCTGCTTCTTGTTCATCTCCATTGAGAAAACCAAGGCTGGCTTGCCTTCATTGACGGCGACGTGTTCTGCAACGTTGATTGCGAACGCCGTTTTGCCCATCGATGGACGACCGGCAACGATGACCAAATCGCCGCCTTGCAATCCGCACGTCTTTTCGTCAAGGTCGATGAACCCGGTAGGCAATCCAGTTATCTGGCCGCCACGGTCAAATCGTTCCTGAATGTCTTCAACGACGCCAACGATAATCGAACCAACCGATTCGGCTTCTTCATTGACTGACCTTGCACGGCTTTCCGCCAGGTTGAAAACGATGGATTGTGCCTCGTCTATCCGCTCGGTCGCAGGAATTGAAGATTCCCGTGTTGCGACTTCTGCGATCCTGCTGGATGCCTCAAGCAAGTCACGCAGCGCCCGCTTTTCACTGACCACCTCGGCATAACGCTTGATGTTCGCGGCGCTCGGCGTGTTCATGGCGAGGTCGCCAAGGTAGGCCAATCCGATGCGGTTTTCACCGGAGGACTCAAGCGACTCCGCCACCGTCACCACATCGACCGGCTTGCGCTCTGCCAGCATCAGGGCGATGTGGCGATAGATGATGCGATGGTCTTCGCGGTAGAAATCGGACTCTTGCAGGAAGTCGATTCGATCAAACGCATTCGGGTCGATCAGCAGGCCGCCGAGGACGGATTGCTCTGATTCGACGTGGAACAGTTCGGCGGTCATGCGGCCTCCAGGTTGGCAATGTCGAGAACGCGACCCTGGCTGGACAGGCACATCCTTCCTCCTTCGTCGCAATACCAGACCTTGAACCAGTTTCCACGAACTGCATTGCGGAAATGCTTGCGCCAATCCTTGTACCGCTTGCTTCCGTCTGAGTAGCGTTCAACGAACTCACGCCAGACGATGCGTAACCACTCGTCTGGAATCCCGGCCTTATCGGCAAAAACGAAAACCGGATCGTCCTCTGGAATCGCCTTTTCGCCTTTGGCCTTGCATTCGGCAAGGTATGTTTTCAGAGCTATAGCCTGAGACTTTGATACGGCATTGCCCCCCTTGGGGGGTATGGGGGGTTCTTTTAACTGGTGTACTGGTGTCTGGTGAGATTTTTGTTGGGTTTCGTTTTCAGAACCCAGTAACAACCCAGTTGGTTTTTCGTTTTGTTGATTTATAACGGTTTTTTGTGTTTTTTGTGGCCTCCCTCCTTTTGATCCGTTTATTTGCGCTGCGTGTATTTTTTTCTGCGCTTTGATGATTTCTTCGTCAGCACGCTTGTTAAACCACACGCCATTTTCAAGGCTGAAAAACTCGCTCAGAACGAAATCAACAGCCGCTTTTTCATCCTTCGTTTTGGCCCTGGCAACGCGATAAACAAGCTCAACAGAGATGCTGCTTTCTGTTGAGTAATACCGATCAAGCAACAGGCAATAGGCGCCGTGTTCGATCAGCGAAAGATGGCCGGTATCCTTCGCATAATCTCCAAGATGCCGCTCGTAATAGTTCATGCAGCAATCCCCCTGCTTTTTTTCTTTGACTCGCAACACGCATCGTCCTGTGCGTTGTCGTTGACGTCAGGAAGCATTGATACGGCCTCCTTGATAAGCTCGTGAGCATTGCTTACCTTGCCCACATCAAGAAGGCGCAGCGCGTCACACAGCAGCGTTGTCGCGTACTTTGTAGATACCGATTGATTGGCTCCGCGCTTTTCCATTACGCACCGCCTTTCAGGGCTTTCTTGAGCGTTTCGCAGAGCAGCACGATCTGGCGCGATTTCGCTTGCTTGTTCTTGATCTGTGGAACGTTCGCGGCCTGCATCTGCGCGTGCTTCCATGTGGATTTGTTAGCCATTACGCAGCGTCCAATGCAAACAGATCCTGCTGCTTATCCATGACGGCTTCGCTGCAATTCCTGGCGGCTAGATCAAAGTAGGACGGCTTCAACTCAGAACCACATGCGCGGCGGCCCATCTGCAAGGCAACGTAAGCCTCGCTTCCAATTCCAAGGAATGGAGTGAATACGAGATCATTCGGATTCGTCCAAAGATCGATAGCGCGTTCGATTACGTCCAACTGAAGCGGGGAAATATGGCGCTCATCATCAGATTCCCTGGCGCTCATGTATTGCAGCGTGCGAGTCTGTTTAATATCCATCCATACCGGGCTGGCGTATTGCTGCCACGTATCAACCGGGAACGACTCATGCGTATGCGTCACCGGGTCAGGGTTTTCTCCGGGCTTGCGAACGACAACGAGATAATCAGCAATGCCTTGGCGGCTCATAGTTGAGTCTTTGCGGAGCTGCTTGTAGAGCAAACCAAGCGCCTTGGTGCGCTGCATAGCGACTACCGGGTCTTTCCAGATGCAGACTTCGGAGTGATAGATAAATCCAGCCTCTTGATGCGAACGGATGATTTCTCCGCGAAAGTCTTTGAGTCCGATAAACCCGTCACGCGCCTTTGATGTAGGCAGATTCATGCAGTGAATTGCAATCAAGCGCCCCGGCTTCATGGCGCGATACATTTCCGCGATCAGATAACGGTAGTGCTGCCAAAAATCCTCAGACGATGCGTTATTGCCCATGTCTCGCTCTGAGTTGCTGAACACATACAGCGATTCGAACGGTGGCGAATAGACAGAAAAATCGATAGAGTTGTCAGGTAGCGAACGAACAACATCAACGCAGTCCGCGTTATAGATGGCGAAGTTGTCTGTCACGACTTGGTTAAGTACGTTCATGCTGCCTCCCTGAGCCATGCAGGAACCATCATCGGGATGGTCGGGTTATAGGTTTCCGTGTTGCTGCGTGCGCCGACGATTTGCGCCTTGGTGATCTGGCGCATGCGGTCGATCATCTTATCGGCCATTTCGTTAGCCTGGGCTTGCTTGCGCTCGATATTGGCTTTCACTGCGCCTTCAGTTTCGGCAGTGATGATATGAACGGTGACTTGCTTCTTTTGCCCGAAACGATGACACCGCCTGACGGCTTGGTAATACTTCTCGAATGAGTCATCCATGCCTGCGAAAATCATCGTGTCGCAGTGCTGCCAGTTCATGCCAAATCCACATATCGAGGCTTTGGAAACCAGCGCCCGATACTCGCCATGTGTGAATGACATGACGTTGTTAGACTTCACATCAAGCGACTGCGAACCAGTCACCTCAACTGCGCCATTGATAAGCTTGGCGAGTCGTTCGCTTTCTTCGTTCATGTGACACCAGACGATGACTGGACTATCAGTGCTATTGGCAATTGATGCGGCCAATTCGATACGATCATCCATGCTGCTTTTCTTTGCCTGGCGGCGCTCGGTTAGCGTCTGAGCAGTGACAGCGAATAACTGTCCTTCAATCAAATCTCCACCGGAAACGACATGCTCCACGATCTTGATTGGTGGCAATTCATAGCGCGATCCGTCAAATCCAAGATCAGACGGATTGCGAATGCAGATAGCCCATGAAGCCATCCACTCCCAGAACTTGACCTTGCCGTGACCTTTCAAGCGCCATTTGCCAGTGTCTCCGCCGTCGTGCGTAAAGAAAGTCGCCAGCATTTCCTGTGCATTCATGACGCCAAGAAACTCTGACTGGTTGCCAAGCTCCATGAAGTCATTTGGCGAAGGCGTAGCGGTACATGACAGCTTATAAGGCGTGGCGCGGAATTGCTCAGTGATATAAGCGCGAGTCTTGCTGGTATGTGCTTTCAGGATGCTTGATTCATCCAATACGACGCCGACGAAGCTATCCAAATCGAAATGTTCGAGCATTTCGTAATTGGTGATCGTGATGCCAGGCTCGACTTCATCATCGGTACGGCAATACTTCACCGTGATTCCGAACTTCGCAGCCTCTTCTACGGTTTGTTGCGACACACACAAAGGCGCGGCGATGATGACGTTCCCGCCCGTATGCTCACAGACGCGATCTGCCCATGTGACTTGGCATAGCGTCTTGCCAAGGCCAGTATCGAGGAACAACGCAGCGCGGCCACGCTTCAGCGCCCATTTAACGCAAGCTGCCTGAAAGTCGAATAACGGACCAACTTGAATATCCGCATCAAATCCTGTTGGAACATCAGCGAGCTGCTTGCCTTTGATAAAATCTATGTAATCAGTCATACTTACTCCCGTAGGATTTGACGGCAGCCGAGGTGTTAGCGCACCGATGACGCTGCCGTTTTCACGTCCGCACTCGCAGCAGCAGACTTCTCTGTTTTTTTGGTGTGACACTCAGCGCAACGGTATCCGTCAGCTTTCAATCCGCGAGCCTTGCACCCAGATCTAGACTTGTACTGGCCGCACTCACGGCACTGGAACGTGATGAACATTGCGCCGCGCATTTTTTCGTGGTTGTCCGTGGCCTCGCGGAATGACTCGACGTGTCCAGGTTCTGCGGAGTAGGTCATAGACCATCTTCCATAAACACAAGCCCAAGAAACACCAGCGCACCGATGCAAAGCATTAGATCGCCGGCATAGATGACGACTGATTGCAGGATGGTGACGATTTCACTCATTCCGGCCTCGCCGTATAAAAAACCTTCTTGCCGCCGCCATACACAGTCCGCTTGTCCATCCGCTTGTCAGCACAAAGCTCGTCAAGCATCTTTCGGCAATCGTCCTTATGGATTTTCGGGTCGGTCTTGTGAATCTCGTCCAAGATGGTGGCGTGAATGGCCTCGCCGAGCTCAAGGCTGATGGCGTGCAGCTTTTCCTTGCGAGATTGGCGCAGCGGAGATATTGGCCGTCCAGCAGATAGAGTCTGCTCAACCGAATAGCTCGGGTGATACTGCGGCCTGAGTTGCACCTGGTGGAGTGCGATGGATAGGAGGCTCATGACGCTCTCCCCTTGAAATTCTCGCAAACGAACGTCGGCGCCACGTACTCGCCAAGCAGGTTGCAGCGCACCATTGGATAAGCCACGCTCGGGCTGGATAACTTGCAGTCTTTGCAGGTGCAGCGTTTGAAGCCCATTGCTTTCATCATTGAATCTACGGTGGCGTTCATTCGTCATCCTTCGGCATGAAGCGGAAGATGCGCGGGCATAGCCATAGCGTTACTTCAATGCTGATTGCAGCCCAGAGCATTGCGAGAAGAAGCCAGTAGATAGCGGTCATTCCCTATCACTCCCTGTCTTTAGCTTTCAATCCCAAGCGCGTCATGCGCTCACCGATGGAATAAAAAAGCCACGGATGCAGAAGCATCTACGTGGCGAAACCCGGCATTTCGTCCGGGGGAGGGAGACACGGTTAGCACTTGGCTGTTCTTTGCAGCGTTGGGCGGCGGTCAGCAGGCTTGGAAGCTCTAAGCGCGCCATCAGTAGCAAGCTCGATCTGGTATTGCCTGACTTCAGGCACTTCTCCGTCCTTAAACCAGTCGGTAATAGACGGCGGTTCAATGCCTATCGCTCGGGCAATTTCTGCCTTGCTGCCAAAGTATTCAAGAAGGTCGTTCGGTGTCATGTAAAACAGTCTAAGGTCTGGCTAAACAATTTGCAATAGATTTTATGGGAATTTTTTGTGCTTACGAGGAATCGTGCGTTTTGCCGGCCAGCTACTTACTTACTTTAGTACCTTGGCCGTTGGTGAGTTCTGAGCGAAAGGCAAAGCTCATCCCATCCCTTCATCGGTTGAAGGATGCGCTAACCTTTCTAGACTTTGGCCGTCGGAGCCGTCCGTCGCTATCGGCAATGTCAGACTTACGATGCTCTATTGATCTGCTCATGCTTGAGCATTAGCCGGGCCACCGGCAATCTACTTTGCACATCCCGAACGCGCTCTAACATTCGCCCACGCTGCCGCCCGTCCTCGTTCTTGCGGCACTTCTAGCACAGTCGCTCGGCTGCTTATCGCTTCCCTAATCTGCGCCAGGTAGCGTAACCAAGAAAAAGCCCCTGAGAGCTTTTGGCTGACAGGGGCTTTAGTATCTTCTGTAGCACCATGCCAGCTTGGTCACGCTTAAGCCCAATGTAACTTAAGCGCGGAAAGGGCTTTCCCCAATCTCTGACATTGGACTACACCGCTTACCAGGCGGCATGTGGAGCATGATAACAAAAAAATAAAATATTTCAACAATACCCATTGACACTTACTTAGCCATACCTTACATTAGAGTCATCGGAACACAACAACGAGCGGAGAACGAGATGACAGAACAACGCCTAGCCGAGATCGAAGCCTTGGCAATCGCTAATGATCGCGCCGAACAAGATGCACGCATGGAACAGGCCATGAAGGCGGTAGATTTTGTGTCGCAACTGAAGCTGCCGCATCCGGCGACCTACCAGCTTCGCCAGCAGCTCCGCAAGTAAATCAAAGCCCGCTTCATCGGTATCTGGCCGGAGTCAATGCAGCCCTAAACAGTGGGTGAGCAACTCGAAACAGAGGGCTTTGATTTATTCGCAGAAACCACTAGCCGCAAGCCAGTAACGACGGAACAAGTCGCCAGGGGCGGGAAAGACCTAGCAACACAGTACGGACCCTAGCCGCAGTGGAGTAGCAAAACCAGCATGAATTAGTAGGAATTATCTGTCAGCAATAAAACGGAGGCCGACATGACCAAGCAACAGACAGCAAAGGCAACGCCAGCGTTCTTTGGAGCTGGACATGAATACGTCTTCCAGGTGGGCGAAAAGCAGGAAGTTGTGGTCGCAGGAAACCAGACCGATGCAACGACTGCGCTGTACGCCTATTTGAAGGCCAGCGGGAATTGCAGCAAGGCCGAGTGCATTGAAGAACGCAACGCCGAATAACGAGGGAATGACCATGACCAACAAGCCGAGATTTGGCGCAGCAATCCCGCAAGACAAGTGGATTCAGCGCACCGCCACAACCGATCCGAATCCTCGCATTCCGTTCTCTGGCATCTATTACCAGGATGAAATCAAGATGCCGTTCTTTGAGCACTTGATTGCTGGTGCTGTATTCGGGTTTGCCATTGGCGCGATTATTTTTTCTTAACCAAAGCAGCAAACGGAACCCAAGGCGAAAGCCGAACGCTTGAGTTCGCCGGAGACGCGTAACCGGCATAGATAAACGAGCAGCACCAGCTGGCAGTTCGGAGTTACCAGCAAAGGCCACCGGCTTAATACGGAAGCATGCCTTCAGGGCCAGCGGGATTTTTAATAGAGGGAAACATGGACACGCAAATTAATTCACTCCGCGAGCAGCCGGAGATTCTCAAGAATTACCGCAAATTTCACGCGGCCAATGACGAGCGCGAAGGATTCAGCCTTATCGAGAGTATCGGTATTGGTGCGCTGGCCTTCTGCGTCGGTTTCACAATTCTTGCACTTGCTATTCATGGAGGTTGATATGAAGCACACCACACAAATTGAACTATTCCTGCACGCCAGACATGACTTGGAAGGAAAAGTCCAATATCGAGCTTATCAAACCGATATGTCATCAACCGCCGGGTTCGGCATAGTTGTGACAAACAAAATTGTCGATGTTGAGTTTGAAATCAAAGACGACTTCAACCTGAACGTCGAGATGGTAAATGCGCTCCGCAAGGAACAAAAGACGATTCAAGCCGAGGCTCAGATGAAACTTAATCAAATTGAGGATCGCATTCAGCGACTGCTGTGCATTGAACACAAGGCCGCAGCATGACCTCGCCAAACACGATCATTGCTGACATGCAGGCAGAGATTTATGCGCTGCGGAAAGAGAATGAGGCGCTTATTGATGCGATTGACGAGGCTAGAGACATTGCAAGCATCGCACTAAGAAAAGCGTGGCAACTCGGGCAAACATACTGGCAACAGGCAGACAGTGAATACATTTCGCAGAACAAAAAGTCAGACGAAACGTATGCAAAGTTCCAGCAACTATCAGAAGACACACGCAACGCAATTTCCAGACAGAAAGGCGGCGCGTGATGGATTTCCGATTTATCGAATTCAACGAGCGCAGAGCCATTCGCGGCGCAGAAGCCGCCCGTGTTGCTGTAATCGAATCAGGCGAAGAAGGCTGGCTTTGGATGAGCAAGCGCGATCTTGATCTGAACATCAAAGAATTTGGTCCGCATGCTGAACTGGTGAAAGCCAGGATCGCATACACGAAAGGAGGCATGTGATGCTTAACATGACCAACATGCTAACCAGCCGTCAGACATTCCGCGTCGAATTGACCAGAAAGCCGACGATTAACGAAGGCCAGAATATCCGCCGCCAGGTTGAGTATGTAAAGGCGCACGACAAGGCAGAAGCCAAGGCGATTGCACTGGCGATGCCACAGAACAAAGCCTTTCGCGTTTCTTCTTTGAAGGAAATCAAATGAGCAACTCAGAACAGTACGAGTTTCTTTGCGCAACGCTCGCCAAACTGGTTTATGTGCTGGATTGCGACGAACTATCACTACTGGCGCACTGCTGCGGTGTGCGTATCGAAGATTTCTACGGGGCGTCTATTGAAGAAGCCGACCTGTTCAACGAACAACTGAGGATAGCAGCATGAAAAACATTGCAACGGCATTGGTAAAGGCTCAGAAGGCATTCGCCCCGGCGCTCAAGAGCAGCACGAACCCGCACTTCAAGAGCAAATACGCCGACCTATCAGCATGCGTTGAGGCAGTAGTTGATTCGTTGAACGCTAACGGTATTTTCCTAAATCAGCAAACATCGGAAAGCGATTCCGGAGTGATTGTAGAAACCGTATTTATTCACGAATCCGGCGAGCTGCTGAACTGCGGAAAGCTACACGTTCCAGCCAGCAAGCAAGATCCTCAAGGCTATGGCTCTGCGCTCACATACGCTAGGCGGTATTCGCTTATGGCCGCATGCGGAATCGCGCCGGAAGATGACGATGGTGAAGCGGCAACGCGCAAGCCAGCGAAGCAAAAACTGACCGATAGCGCCATTGCTGACTTCCTGACGACGATCAACGAATCAGACTCAATGGATGCGCTCAAGAAAGCATTCCAGATCGCTTACAGGGCTGCTGAACACGTTGGCGACGCATCAGCACAGGCGGCTTTCGAGAAGGCCAAGGATTCCCGCAAAACCTATCTACAAACCGAACTCACCGCGCAAGCATAAGGAAATCAAATGAACGTCTTTTCATTCACAGGAAACCTCGGCAATCAAGCCGAGCAACGCTACACGCAAGGCGGCGACAGCATCGTTTCATTCTCCGTTGCCGTCAAGTCAGGCTTTGGCGACAAGGCTGTTACTACCTGGGTACGCTGCACGATGTTCGGAAAACGTGGCGAGTCTGTTTTGCCGTATCTCAAAAAGGGCCAGCTTGTCGGCGTATCGGGTGAATTCTCTGCGCGTGAATGGGACGACAAGGAGGGCCAGAAGCGAACCAGCGTTGAGGTGCGCGTTAATGATTTGACGTTGCTTGGCAAGAGCGAACGCGAACAATCTCAGCCAGCGCGTAGCGAAAAGCAATCGCCGGTCAAATCTGGAGATCTTGGCGATGATATCCCGTGGTGATCGGAGATAAACAATGACAGCCCTATTTATCTTGGCAGCAGAGCATCGCGCACTTGCTGACAAGCTGCACGACACCGACCTAGACGAGCAGACTATTCTCGACACGCTGGAGGCCGAAAGCGGCGATCTGGTAGAAAAAGTAAAGAACGTAGCCGCCGTGTTTCGCAATCTTGAATCTGACGCCAAGCAGATCAAGGAAGCCGAGGAACAGCTTTATGCACGGCGCAAGGCATTGGAAAAACGCGCTGCCAATCTGAAGCAGTACCTGCTCAATGGCATGACGGTATCTGGTATTCAGAAGATCGATTGTCCGTGGTTCGTTGTCAGCATCAAAAACAATCCCGAGTCTGTGCAGATTGATGATGAATCACTGATACCGCGTAATTACTTCAAAGAGATTCCGGCGACGTTTCAACTGGAAAAAAATCTCGTGAAACAAGCTATCAAAGACGGTTTCGAAGTGCCTGGCGCTCACCTTGCAAGAACAACGCGACTGGACATTAAGTAGCAATCAGCCGCTTGGCAACAGGCGGCAAATCGAAGGCGACTAGCAGGCTCTTGGAACAAGCCTGTGTTGTTTGATCTAGTCGCCTTCAATTTGAACAAGACAGCGAGGAAACAAAATGGAAAGAGAAAATATTAAGGTATGGATTACAAAGTATGCACTGACCAGCGGAATTGAAGTTTTCGATGTAGTTGTTCACGAAAACGAAGATATGGTTGCATATGGAAATGTTGGTTATGGCGATCAATATGCGCATGGAAAAGACTGGCACCGCACCTATGAAGATGCGGTAGAAAGAGCAAAAGAGATGCGCGATCAAAAGATCAAATCTTTGCGAAAAAGTATAGCGAAGCTGGAGAAGCTGTCTTTTTCTGATAACTGCAACAACCAAGATAACAAGATAAATAAATGACCACAGGAACAAAAATAACTATCAACCGAGTCGCCTATCTGGTTGATCTGGTCGGACCGGTGACGACGCTATTAATCCGTGGCGATGGTGCATATGTACATGCGGATACGTCGGCACTGCGGCATTGCCTGGAGTCGAATCAATGACTCCTGAAAAATTCTTTGGCCGGGATCATCTAATGGTTACAGCAGCCGTCCGCTACTGCATAGGACGAATGACCTACATCGTATCTGATTGCGCAGACTGGGTTATTGCGAACTGGAAAGACTGGCCGAAACACACGAAAGAAATCATTAGGCGCGATCTGGAAGACGCGTTCAAGAGAGACGACGTGGCACGCGCCGAACAGAGCGGATACAAGCCGCTAGGATGTGACTGTGACCGCCAGCAATGGGAGCGTGTTAGGAGTCTTTGGAAATGACAACCCTATCCATCCTGTTCGGCCTTACTCCGTTCGTTCCATCATTCCGCGAAATCGGAAAGATTGAGATATTTGACGGACAGACGAAACCTGAACTGAAGCCGGCAACGATCAAGCGCAAGGAAAACAAAGCAAATCGCGGATGCCTGCGCAAATCGCAGCAGCAGAGCAAGAAACTACGAGCTGACGTTATCAAAACCTTGGCCGCTGGTGGAAAATATACCGCCAGGACCATGTCAGAGAAGATCGGCTTTGCTCAGTCTGCGGTGCGGCGCCATCTGCAAACACTGGCGGCATGTAGCGCGATTGAAAGCGAAACGATCCACGATCCTCGATATGACGTGACTTGGTACTGGATTAGCGAATGAGAAAGCAATCCACCTACAGACCGAAGCGCGTATCACCGCCGATGCTCATAAATCGCGGGCTGCAAAACGACGATCTGGAAATGCGCGAAAGGATGATTGCCGAAGCATTTTCAGGCGGATGGGCGACCGATCGTCACTTTGACGAACTGGTCGATATGCGCAACCTGCTGACGATCGCCGCAGCGCACAAGGACGATCAGGGCGTATTGAGCCTGTGCCACGCAATGAGTATCGCCATGAACAATATCCGCGCCCGATATGCCGAGACTAAGCGCATGGGCGTCAGTGGTGACGAGGTGAAGTTGCTGCGTGAATTCTGCGGAATCTATGCGGATTTCTGGCTACGGCAATCGGTCGGAATGTACGAGCGTTGCTGTGACGAATTGAGTCGATTGATGAGGGATGTGAAATGACCACCGAACAACAACGGAAGATGCTGGAGTGCGCGGCCAAGGCGTGCGGGCTGCGTCATGTTGATTACACCGGAATAGACTACGACGGAAGCGACGGACTTGTTTTGGTCAACGAGAATGGTTACCACACCAGAGAATGGAACCCGCGCGCCAACCCCGCCGACTGTGCCGAGATGTGCGCGGAGTTGGAAATAGACTGGCTAAATAATTGGGAAAGTGTAGTTGCAAAACAGTCGCAAGAGGTGTGGGTTAGAGCGTCAATAAAAGACCACGACAACTCCCGCCTGAAGGCGTGGATGTACGCTGCGACGATGTGCGCGGCAAAGACTCAGGGGTATGAAGAATGAACCTTGAAGAACTTATGGCTTCAACGCCGCCAATGCAACAACATGCGCTCATTAAGGGATTTCAAGCCGGTGCCGCCAGCCGGGATGCCGAGGTTGCAATGTGGATTGAGCGGGTCAATTCTTGGACTCGTGATTGTGATAGGCTTGCTGATGAGCGCGACAAACTCCGCGCCCAGATCAACGTGCTGCGGGAGTCGCTGGAAGAGATTGAAGATACAGCATGCGACGAAGCATCTCACCAGTACATCGCCCTAACCGCTCTCGCCTACACCCCCGATCAGTCCCTTGCCGAGTACCGGAACAAGGTGATCGAAGCGTTTGTAAATGAATTTTCACGGCATGTAGGGGGCGATGGTGAGTTTTGGTTACACGAACTCCAAGACTTCGCCATGAAGGAGCAACCATGACTAAATTCAAATTCTATCCCGAAGAAACCAGCGAAAGATAGGCATGACAAGGATTGCAAGGCGATTTAATACTGCTCCGCTTCTACAAAAACCAATAAAACGACCGCCCGTAGAACCGTATCAATAGGTGCGTCGCCAATGTTTTGTAGAAGGATATTTCCACCATCGCCACGCCAGCCAGTGACGACGACAACTTCCACTGGCGGCGATCATGCCGAGGCGTCGCATATCGTCTAACTTATGCAATAAATCAATTGCCTGCCATGACGATCCAGTTCGTGCCGTCGCTGACCAGTTCAGCCCACTTGCCTGCCGTCGCGGCGAGGATTGCCGTGCCGGCTGTATCGGTATCGAGCGGCTTGACGTTCGAGGATGCGGACACCACAGTAAAAGCGGCCCGCGTCTTGATCCTCACCTTGCGCCCGACCCAGGACGAAGCCGCCGGCAGCGTGACGGTGATCGTCGCCGTGCCGTTACAAATGACCTCGTTTTCGTTGCTGCCAAGCGTGAATGAGGTTGTCTTCGTGACAGGGGCGACAAGGCCTGTTCCGACGCCTGTCATGCGCCCGATCTCGCGCTCGTCGGTGTAGCTGGTGATGGTCGACGTGCCGGTGACGACGCTGTACAGCCGCCAGTAGTTCGCCGTATCGTTCCATGCGGTCGTTGTCGTGTTGCAATAGACGACGCCAGATTCCTTCAGGGCGGTGATGTAGTTTGTGGTCGACGCGGTCAGGGAAACCGAGCCGTTTGCCACTGTACTTTGCGTACCGTCCGACTTGGTTACGTTGCCGCCGTAGTAGCCCCAGGTAAGGCCGGTTGTCGAAGCGGCGCGG
>WPCI01248170.1_pt1 | contig 22560 bp, 14 predicted proteins | sample 5399871 | NCBI WGS metagenome assembly WPCI01 (sample SAMN12869469, study PRJNA574797) | sludge metagenome | isolation source: wastewater treatment of pH7 | place: China:Beijing | collected 2019-05-20 | reverse complement strand
AATCTGTATATTTAGTTTACACTACCTGCCGCTGCTGGCATGATATCAGCCCAGTGTAACTATCAGGCTTTTGTGCCCATGCAGGAAATCAAACCCGACTTATTGCAGCGCTTCAAAACCATCGAGCTGGTCGCCCTATGGCTGTTTCTGGCACGAAGACACCAGCAGCGCTGCGCCGCCACGCTCAAAGCTTTCCCATGGGGCGATACGCTGGGCACTGATTGCCATCGTGCTGGATCACTTGTCGGTATCCCGCGTTGCGAACCATCTGGACGTTGCCTGGCACACCGCCAATAGCGCCATTATCAACGAAGGTCAGCGTCTGCTTTTTAATGATCCGAAGCGGTTTGACGGTGTGACCGTGCTGGGTGTGGATGAGCATGTCTGGCGACACACACGCCTTGGTGACAAATACGTCACCATCGTGGTTGACCTTACACCCGTGCGTAACAAAACCGGGCCGGCCCGCTTGCTCGATGTGCTGGAAGGCCGCTCCAAACAAGCCTTTAAGCAATGTGTCAATGGCTGAACAATCGTCCCAGGGCTTGGCGTGACCAGATCGAAAGCATTGCCATGGACGGTTTCACAGGATTTAAATCTGCGGCGCAAGAAGCCCTGCCTCAAGCCCAAACCGTGCTGGATCCTTTCCATGTCGTGCGCTGGGCAAGCAACATGCTGGATGAATGCCGCCGGCGTGTGCAACACGACATCCTGGGCCGCAGAGGGCGTAAAAACGACCCGCTCTACAAAAGTCGTCGAACGCTACTGACCCGGATCAGCTACCTGTCTGACGCCAACAAAAAGCAGCTGTTCCAGCTGTTTGCAGATGAGCGCCACCTCGAAGTGGATTGCACCTGGAGCATGTACCAACGGGTGGTCAGCGCCTACAACGAGCCGGATCGAGGGCGCGGCAAAAAGCTCATGCAAGAGGTTATAAATATCATTACAGCCAGCGACTTGCCCAAAGCGCTCATCGAGGTGAAAGGCTTGGGGAAAACGCTGAAAAAATACGCCCAGAGCATCCTTGCCTACTTCGACCGGCCAGGAACCAGCAACGGTCCAACAGAAGCTATCAACGGACGACTTGAACACTTGCGAGGCACCGCCCTGGGCTTTAGAAATTTAACCCACTACATAGCCAGGTGCTTGCTGAAGTCAGGAGGGGTTAGAAATCAGCTACACCCTTAAATGCGAAGAGCCGCCAATCTTCCAGATACCATGTTGAACTGCCATAAAATTACTCCAACTATCCCCTGGCCTCTGAAACTATCTGAAAGCAATTTTCCTCAATAAACTGCCGCCATTTTTTCTGATAAATCTCAGGGTTCATTAATATCGCTTCATCGGTATGCGATTCGTCGCCAGACATACTGATGCCATGCCCGGTTATCACGCCACCATGTTCCGTCAAAATACAACGATTATGAAAAACGTCGTTGTTTGCAGTCTCTCTTAGCTCGAATACTTCGAGCTGTAGATTGGATAAATCACCCGTCAGACCCTGAAGTATCTGCTGCCTAACGTGATCAGCGGATGGACTACCATTACCACTGTTACCGCTACCGCGCTTTTCTTTATAAAACAGCACCATCGCCGGCAACCCCTCAGAAACACGATTGTTCGTAATGGACTGAAGCATAAACTGGGTAAAATTAATGGCCTCAGCAGTCCATCCAAAGGGATCAATAATTACGATTTTGTCATCCGCTAGCCGAATCAGATTCACTACAGCGGCAAGCAACCCCTCATTCGTGCGCGAAACATTTATCTGACCTGGATGATTCCAAATGCTTCCTTGTGAATACATCGAAGCTGGTGTGACATTATTTCCCTCTTGGATATCAGTTGAGGATAAGATCACATCAAAGGGGGCTCTGATATTCTCAACGACAGCGGCTTCTGCCCACTCAGCAGTATTCTGAACCTGAACATCCCGCACAACGATTGACTCCACGACTTTAAGCACCATCTCGGTGTAACGCTGCCCGGCCAACGACTGCTCATCCTGCGGGCTATGCTGTAGTAAATAACTACGAAGTTTAGACGCCTTTTTCTTTGGAAAGCTGCTTACAATCCGGGGAGTGCCCAAGCCATATTCTCTAAGAAACTCAGCGTAATCACGATCATTTGATGCCCACGAAGTTAACACCGCTGGCTCAAGCGCATACTCGTAGATCATTACAAAAGCTCCTCACGACGCTCCACAAAAAAGCCCTGAGGCCAGCGATCAACAAATTCACCATCCTCATCCACGCGGATGCGTTTGGTCACAACACCATTTTCGGTAGGCTCCAGATAAACGATGGAGACGTCGTCTTCCTCGATAGGCTGATAATTCTCTGGCAGTTCCTTATCTGTGGTCTGCCGTATACGCTTCAACAGGCGAAGAATGATGTGTTCACTGTGCGTTTCAATCAGGAAGGAATGCTTTTGTTTTGCCCTTAGAAAAACATCGGCTAGCTCCACCTGAAAGCGCGGATGAATGTGCAACTCTGGTTGCTCAACACTTATAAGTGCAATATCGTCATGATTTGCAGCAACTACTATGGGCAATACTTGCGATATTCCCGTTCCCAACTGGTTCGCTGACAGGAGAATATTGGTACGCAACTCTTTAAAGAAAACATGTCGCTTGCTGAACAAGCCAAGATCCCCCTGGTCACTACCTGCGTCCAAACTCTCTGCTATTGATTTATTGATGATCTCATAGCCTGCATCAAGCTTATCGCTGGACGCGAACCACTCGCTTGTGTTTCTGATCAACTTTCTAATGGATTCGTCACTATTCGGGTCTTTATGCAGTAGATCCCAGGCAGCGGAACCGTCTACCCAATCCTTTTGCTCAGGATGAGGATTTGGAACGTAATCATTATCAGGAACCACTCGAAGCGGGCCAATCTGAACACTTTTATCCAGATATTCCAGAAGCTTATCGAGGGGCAATACGAACGCCTGGCTCAGAACTTCCCGCGATACCAAATAATTAAAGTGCTCTTCCAGCTCATCAAAGTCCTGACCCACCAAGTTAGTGACAACAGGAACACCTAGCAAAGGTACAGCGCCACTCCGACAGGCTAAAGCAATAGGTGCAATACGATTGACGAAGTTTGCTCCCGATAACTCTCTATCGGATACCGCAGCTGTAGAAGCAGGATTAGGGTTCAATTGATTCAGTACTTGCTCAAACTCTGTATGGTACTCATCAGCTTCTAAAGGCTCCCTTTCATCAGCTTCGCCATACTGACTCTCCAGCCAATCTTCATTGTTGTGAGGAACAAGCAATGGATGTTGCGTATTGAGTTCCCGAATCAGCGTGTTTTTCTGATCCTCCGATGAGTTTATACATCCCACATACACATCGTTTGCCCAAACGCGGTAATTCTTTACATAAGCCTGTTTGAAACGTTCTGACCAGGCTATCTCAAACTCTATCGCTCCAGACTCTATACTACCGCCAAAGTCATTCATCAAAGCGTAGGAAACGTTTTGAATATGGTTTGCCATTTCATCGACATTCGCGCCATAGTAAACAAAGGGCGTTTTGCCCGCTGCATAATCCAGACGAACTCGAATGGTTTTCTTGAGATCCTGCCCATGAACCAGTGCGCGGAATCCACCTATGGTCTTATCACCCAAAGCATCCAGTTTTTGAGGATTGCAATGCCCCTTCTTCAAAATCTGTTGTACATAAGCCAGCGCCATCAAGACAGAGCTTTTACCCACGCTGTTAGGCCCAAACAAAAGGGTTACTGGCGCGATCTCAATTGACTGCGTATCTTTAAACGATCGAAAATTAGTCAGGGATATTTGCGTGATTCTCATTCTACATTTTCCATATTAATATGCTCATCTATTAACGCAGCAAACCCAACAGTCGGCTCTGCCAACAATGCCATCGTCATTGCAAGCACGGCCTTAGCCTGTGATCGTGTAAAGTTTTCACTTCCATGGGCACCCAACTGGCACACATTTTTGAGTTGTTCGCGGAGGCTCAGCAACCGCTCTATGGAAGACATATCCTGACGCTCTTTACTATGTGCTTTTGCATTGGCAGCAGAAGATTGTCTTTTATCATCACGCACTTTTTCGATCTGCTCTATGATATGACGACACTGTATGACTGCATCTTTATAGTGGTCGGTTTCGATAAACTCTTGGGCCTTACCCATAAGGCCTGATAGTTCTTCAGAAACAGCGGGAAGCGGTACTTCAAACAGTAAGGTTTGTCTGAATCCGGCACTTTTCAGCGCGTTAAGCCAATGCTCTCTGGGTACAACAACATCTGCCACATCGAAGCTGGTAAGCAGGCCATCACTCGACGTCGTTAAGGCCCTTAAGCCCACATTTAGTTTAAGGTCACCTTCCAAGCGATAGTCTTCAATCGCGTTGACTTGCCCCTTAGTTAACACACACTCAAAATGAATCTGCTCACTGTTATTAGCAAAGCTGTGGCACTGAACCACTTGAGTCGATGATGGAACAGCGGTTAGTAATGGTCTAACGGGGTCGGAGAGAGAAAGGCTCAGGCTTATATCAAAAATACTGACAGGGGCACTGCATGCCGGACGGCTACCGCGCAAAGTGAAACTAAAGGCATACCCACCTGCCGCTTCGCGCCCGCTAACAATAAGCCGATCGAACTCAATGATGTAACTGCTATTGTTCCGTATAGATATCCTCATGATGTGACTTCCAGGTTGACAGCTAATTCAGCCTGGTGGTTGCCATCCTCGTTGGCAACTCCCATCATCATGTTGTAGTGACCTAACTGACGGGCCTTTTCGAAGACACTACGGAAGACACGAAGGTATGCCTCATTTGTTTGCTCGCCATGATTGATATAAAGGTCGTCATGAATTGAGTGAGAGCCGTCATTGACCCAGGAAAACAGGGACTGGCAAATTAACTTGTCTCGCCCATCGAAGAGCGCACAAATTTCGTCTTTGCCCATTCCACCCCACATTGTGAAATAATTCTCAAGTATTCTACGCAATGTATTTTGAAGGCTGACACTGGAAATATTTTCTGCCTTCACGTCTTCCCACAACAGTTCATAGGCCGAACGAATTGGATTAGTAATGCAACGTTCAACAACAGAACCCTGCTGAAGTTTCTTTACCAGCCAAAAACTTTCCTCACTAAGAGCTTTATCAGCTGGCCTACTTCTGTTGTAACTAATTTCCTTATGAAAATAGACATTATGAGTCAACAAAAATATTTGCTTGATCTGAGAACTCTGGCTTCTTACCTCTTCCATCACGCCTTTAATAAGACTGCTTACGATGTAAAGAATGTCGCTGTCTAGCGACGATATGGGGTCATCAAAAACAACGACTCGGTTGGCTGTAATACCTAAGGGGGATTGAGCACCTTTGATTAAGTAGTAGAAGTACAAAAATGTTATAAAGGTCTTCTCACCTTCGCTAAGTGAGCGACTTGCATCCTCACCATTTGCACGGATTATTCGATAGTGACGACCTTCATCCGCCTCTCCAATTGAAAATGAAGTGAAGCCAAACTTCTGCAACAAGTCATTAATAGCAGCAATCGTTGGCTGAATGGATGTTGTTTGCTTTTCTAGTTCCTTTACTTGATCCTTCAGCCCACGAAGAAGTACGTTCTTCTCTCGTAGACTTTGCTCCATACCTTCAATTGTTCTTTCAAGACGATCTTTACTTTGATGGTACTGCTGTAAATCATCCGACAATTCATTCAATACATAGCGCCAGACTTGCCCGATCAGGGTGCGCTTTTCAACAGCAATATTCGCCACCATCTGATTATGCTCATTAGTTGCTTCGTTGGCCTCGACCAACAAGGACTGCAACTGCGCAACCAATGGATCAATCGATTCCAACTCAACCTTCCTGCTAGGCTCATCAATCTTCTTGCTCAATATGGCCTGATTACTTTTCAATCTTTCTGTAAGGGCCTGAGCTTCTGCGTTAAACAGATCCTGCTTCAAAAATGGGTTTTGAGCCTCCACACAGCGCTGAATTGTTGCCAATAGCCGTTCGCTTTCACCCTTGTAGCTTACCTGTAGCTGCCTTAATGATTGAACGTCGTTGTCATAGACTTCGCTAAAAAACGCTGTGATATCATCCGCAAATTGTTTGTCGGTGGACTGTTGGCAGAAAGGGCAGATTTCGGGTTCTTGCTCGTGATACTGACGCCCTTGTTTCACCCAGTCACTGTTACCAAGGCGATTAATCAGTGCCGCAATATCGACATCCTGATTACCGACAATCACTTTTTGCAGTAACGCACTTCCCTCTACGGATACAAGGTCAGTAGCGGAAAGGGTCTCAAGCGGAACAGCCCGCTCAAGTTCATTTGAGAAAACAGTTTGAGCTTTTTGTTTTAGTTCTTCCAGCGACAAGAGATCCGCCGTATTGGATGCCTGTTCCAATAACACTTTCTCTTTGAATCTCTCTTTATTACCCCGAACACTTGCTGCAGCGTAGGCCTCTTTGAAATAGGCGTCATGGAGTTCCTTTTGCTTCCAACACTTATCCCTTAATACAGGCTCTAAATCTAAAAGCTCTTTACGCTTGCCAGATTGACCATCCTCCCCATCCAACTGCATCTTCAGGCTTGATATTTGATCATTAACTCTATCTATTTCTGGCCGTAAACGAGCAATTTCGCGCTCGGCCTCAACCTGATTCTCACCTAAAGTAAATACGCCTGGCAGAGGACCATCCTGGTTAAAGTTACGATCAACAAAATCCCGGTTATACACCATGCGTTCAAGTTCACTTCCACCTCGCCACACTAGCTGGCAGTGCTCGTGCCCTTGCTCTGCGGCAATCACACGGCTGATAGTCGTTTTTCCCGTACCATTCGCGCCGAAGATATAATTGATACGGCGCAGATCAGCGAGCCTTGCCGAGCTCAGATAAGTCGCCAGCGGTGGATCTATTATGATTTCTCCTATCATATCCTCTCCCTAGAGTCGCGACGATATTCTTTCTTTAATATTAATAGAGTAACATTTCATAACTCACCCGGACCCCACAACCACTAAATCAGCCATCGTCGTTTTCTTTATAAAAAGCGCTGTGCTACCCAGCAACTTAAGCCCTTCATCATTAATTTGGCTGACATCAATTCCCGGTTGGACAATAACAACGCCAAACCGAATAGGCGTAGTTCTAGAGCGTTCTTTCATGGCAACCAGATCTTTGATTGTGCCTTTTAAGAAACGCGAATATCCGCGTGATCGCCACTGTTGTTCTCGATGCTTAATATGGTGATACAAATAGTTAAGATTAAGGTGCTTCCAGCGAATGCAGCGCTGTGCTTGCCCACACACCTCGTACAAGTCCTTAAGCCTAGCCCCTGGCTCATCTGCCCCCGAGTACTTGCAATGAATTAAGGTCAATATAATACAATCGTCTATGATCTTTAGCCCAACCAAATCGGCAGATTCGCCTTTGTCATCATCATTAATAATGACATCATAATTATCTTGTATTTCAGTGAACCATCGCCATTGAATTGACGTTTGATCGCGCTCGTATCCCATGGACTCCTTCCGAATATTGATCCCTGTCCAGTCAAATGAAACAATTTCCCCCCTATCATAGAGGCCAACATTCTGGCTGACATGAACAATATGTGCATTGTAAGAAAATGCACCATCGGCGTAATGGATCATCACCGGGTCAATTTCCATATACTCTGGAAGAGGTATGAGATCAGATTCGCCGCGCTGGACAAAGACCTCAGGACCAGAAATCAGCTGGTAGTTATAGCCTTTTGGCGTCGAGGCTCCTAAGAGGCAAAGCTTATATTCAGATTCAATTTCATCCGTAGAAAACACAAGTCGTACACTGCCATCATCAAACTTGCCAGCGGTTCTGACTTCGACCAGATATAAATGAACCGGTATAGATCCAAAATAAAAATTGACTTTATCCTCAAACGCAGTGAGCAAGTACTCGCCCCATTGAGCTGATATCGGATACGCGTTATAAGGTTCGAGAAGTGGTACGGGACGCAAGAAGTTACGCGTCAAATTGTTGGGATCTGGCTCTGAACTGAAAATCTTATCCCAGGCGCGCTTAACCCAGTCACACCAATCAGCAATGCTGCCACCTTTCTGCGGCGACCAGACTTTACCTTTGCGCTGAGAACATCCCCAAATTACGCGATTGCCCGATTCATACCCTAGTGCAGCGATATTGCTCAAGCTGGATTGAGAGGCCTCAATTAATGAAAGCCCTTCAGTTACGTTCGGTCCAAAGTACTGCGTAAAACTAATAGCACCAATCTGAGACGCCCCCAAATTTCTTGCCAGCGGGTATTCAATTCCATTGAAAACGTTGAATACCTTATCACCACTAACAAGCTCACACATTTCATTAGATATCGTGCTTGCCAGTTCCTCAACACGAAAGGCTTTGTAATCATTCGTAAAAACAAACAAGGCAGATCTATCAGAATCCCAGTGTGCAATCAGAATTTTATAGTTCGTATCTTTTAAATCCTTGTAGCTACCCCAGCGGACGCTGGATGATTGGACAGCAAGAACCACAAGCAGGTTTTCATCATCTGCTATTGCATGCCAATACTCATCGAATTTTGGCAAGTTCTCTTCATACCTCTCTGGAGACCAATTATCGCAGGAGGTTTTAAATAACATCGCGGAACAGCTAGGCTCAAGATTCCATAAGGAAATCTGATCATGCAAATCACCTTTTTCCTTTAAGGCATCAACTAACTCTTGAAGCCTAACCTCACGAGCGATCCTTCCTTCTGAGAGTCTTCTGAGAACGCTGTCCCAATCAGCTCCTATTGAATACAGATGTTGCAACTCGCCCTCGACAGCGGGGTCGGCAACATTCATTACTACAGTCGCTTGCCCAAGATTTTGAGATTGATTGACACGTGTAAATCGGCCAATGAACTGCAGGGTAACCGCCAAGCTTTTATGATGATCATGAAGTGCTGCTATTTTCAAATTGGGTAGGTCATAACCTTCACCCAACATATCCACGCAAATTACAATTTTGGATTTCTTTGCTAGCAAGGTATCAAGGCGCTTTTTAACATCACCTCTAGAGTGTCCAGAATGAACAACGATTGGATCAAGATCTGGCGCTAAGCTCTGATAAAGACCAAAAATCTCATCCGCACGATGTTTATTACTCGTTCGCGCCATGAGCAAGTGATCAAGGCCATTGCTTATATCAGCACGCAGTTGTTGAATAGCTTTTTCCGCTATTGCGGAATCTATAAGATCAGGATAATACTCTTCAACAGGCAACAAATTGACATTTGTGAAATAGCCCGCTCGCTGCGCCTCTCCCATGGTGTAGTTATAGACGATCTTCCCGCCAAGGGACTTCTTATCATTTCTAAATGGAGTTGCCGTAAACTGGACTACACGCTTGTCTTTAAATTTCTCTCTAATCGTTTGCCAAGAATTTGCCGATATATGATGGGCTTCATCTACAAAAAGATGGCTACACGCCTCACAAAGTGCATTCAAGGCTACATCAGAACAGGCAGACAAGACGCTGGTTGTAGCCACTAGTACGTTGGCGGCATCCGCAAGCTGGCTTGCTTCTTCGGCTAACTGAATTCCCTTTCGAATAATGGCGACATTTGGGAGTGCAATATCACCTGGCACGACCGTTAGTTCTGGCAAATAACCCAGATCAATAAACTTTTTTGATATTTGTGACCTGAGGGAGTCAGATGGGACAATAAGAAGTATTTTTTTACATTGCTGGTACACCATAGTGGCCAGCATCGTTTCAGTCTTTCCCGTTCCGGTAGGCAATACAACGGTAGCCGGTTCCACCTGCAAATCTGTCGAAAAATAGCCTGCAATCGCGTGGAGAGCTCCCAACTGAGGTTTTCGAAGGCCGGGGAGGCCAAGTTCAGCGTTTTCCTCTTTAAACTGAAATTGATGACGCCAAAGGTCGTTAATTTCATCAGGTTCTGCAGGAAACGATTGTTCCGGAAACTGTTCCCAGCTTAGCTGGATATCTTCCGACCAATTATCTAAGGAGAAGTTTTCTTTGCTTTTAAGGGACGGCAATCCTTGCCTGCACTTCCCCCTGACATTTGGGTCTTTTAAATAAACGATATTTAGAGGAGGCTTCAGCGCTGTGACAAGCTCAAAATACCCTGAGAACTCTGCAACTTTGATTTGAGCCTCAACTTTTGTTGCTCTGAACAAGAGTTTGTGAATAAGATTGCCACCAACTTTTCGTGCAGGAGCTGACTTTTCAGGTAAGGTAAGTTTTATTGTCAAAGGGCCAAATAAATCCATTTTACCAACCCCTATAGGTGACCTGAGAAAGCACGTTGGCTTAGAGAATTGAAGACATCACTCGACGCAGCAGACGAACAATTCAGTTTCTCATTCAAGGAAAGGAAGCTAATAAAGGTCTCTTGAAATCTTTCTTGGAGCGATATTGGCGGGCAGATCATAGGAATCTCCTCCATCTTTCCTTTGCTCACCATTCCTTTCATTGAGTTTGTTGAAGCCGATTGGATATGTTTCTTTGAAAAAAGGATTAGTGAATATAGGAACCAACTTGACACTCCAGCAAGTGGTGTGAGTGCATTTATTTGTTGATTGAAAGCCACTTCGCGATCTGCATATGCAGCGTTACCTATACAATCAAAACTTCCTGCGATACATGTAACCAATGTTGAACCTTTGCCAACAACTCTTGCCACCTGCCTACCTTCTACAGAGAGGTATTCTGACGCCTTGGTTAAGAAGTGGGATGGTGTATTAATATTATCTGACTTAATCCACTCGATATGGTCACCATAATACTTAGCTTCTTTTCGTGATGGCGTATTACCGGTAGTCACCTTTGCGAGTTGCTTTAACGGTTTAACGTCCCACCCTTTCGGATTTGTCACCGGATCACCAAACATATCCAAAAACACGGAGCGGAGGAAGTCGTCGGCGAGCTGGATGGCTTGCTGGCGTTTGCGGCGGATGGAGTCGGCCTTGTCGAGGATAGCGGCGATGCGCTTTTGTTCGGGCAGGGGCGGTAGGGGAATTTTGACCTTCGAAATTTCGCTGGTTTTTATTGATGGATAAGCATCGTTGGCAATCAAGCTGGAAGGCGGGTTCGCCTCAAACCAGCGATGCAAATAACCAGGATAAATATCTTCTGACGGAAGAATTGCAGCGAGATGGCTAACTACATAACAAGGGCTTTTGATTCGATAAACCCTTGCCAACTTCGCAGACATCCCACTCTTTGCAAATAAAATGGTGTCTTTAGGAAAAAGCTTCAGTTTGTACTTTTTTGCTGAGAAGTCGTTAATCAACTCCAATGAACTCTCTGCTTTACCTGCGAGTAGAGATTCTAGACTTCCTGCACGAATGAACGGGATGCCTGTTGTACTGAAAGCATCCGCAGACTGTGGCGCACTTTGCCCAGTGGTAACATCACAAACACTTCCTAACTCCCTGACGATCACAACATCGCCTCCAGTTCATCCAGATCCGCCATTATTTCCCGCTCCAACCCTTTAAGCCGTCGCAGAATCACCTTCGGGTCTTCATATTCTTCCTGCTGATGCACCACTTCCTTGTAGCGGTTGATGGAAAGGTCGTATTTATTGGCAGCAATATCCTCCGCTGGCACCACAAAGACTTTTTGGGTCTTGTCACCAAAGATGGCGTTTATGTTGCTGTCGCTGATATTACCCTCCACCATCTGCCGGTATTTTTTCCATTGGGCTATGGCATCGGGCAGATCGTTACTGTTCTCCCCTTTGAGCGGCGTGCGCTTGTCGTCCAGCGAGTAGCCATCGGCTTGCAGGTCGAAGAACCATACGCGTCCGGTTCTGCCGCCCTTGGTGAAAATCAGGATGGCGGTGCTGACGCCGGCGTAGGGTTTGAATACGCCGCTGGGCAGGCTGACGATGCCTTCCAGCTGGTTGTTTTCCAGCAGTTCAGCACGCAGTTGCTGGTGTGCCTTACTGGAGCCAAACAGTACGCCGTCGGGCACGATCACCGCCGCACGCCCACCGAGCTTGAGCGAGCGCAGGATGTGGGCGACGAATAGCAGCTCAGTCTTTTTGGTTTTCACCAGGCCAAGCACATCGGGGTTGGTGTTGGTTTCGTCGAGGCTGCCTTTGAACGGCGGGTTGGCCAGCACCACGTCGAAGAAGTTTTCTTCCTGCTCGGGGAAGTTCTCTTTGATGGATTTACTCAGTGAGTCTTGGTACAGAATATTGGCGCCATTCACGCCGTGCAGGGCCATGTTCATGCTGCTGACGCGGAGCATGGTGGTGTCAAAATCAAAGCCCCAAAACATGTTTTTGTTGATATGGTCGCGGTAAGGCTCTAACAGGTCACCGGTGTAGTGTTTGTTGCCGTCTTCATCTTCAAAAATACCGGCCTCGCTGGAATGTACTCGGTTAAGGTACTCCATGGTGCGGGCGAGAAATCCAGCCGTGCCACAGGCCGGATCGCAGATGCTCTCGGTAGGCTGCGGATCGACCAGCTCGATCATGGCATCGATGATGTGTCGCGGGGTACGGAACTGGCCGTTAATGCCTGCCGTGGTGAGCTTGCTGAGCAGGTATTCGTAGATATCGCCTTTTACGTCGCTTTGGGTGAGCGGCAGCTCGTCCACCATTTCTACAGCGCTGACCAGTACCGATTCGTTTTTGATTTCGAGGTCGGCATCTTGCATGTATTCGCCGATATGGCCTAACGCCTCGATGGCGCTGCCATCACTGCCTAGCCCATCTTGCTCATCCGACTTTTTACCCAGTTTGGCAAAGTAAGGGAAGACGTTTTGCTTAAGGTGTTTATGCAGCTCTTTGCCGCTGAGGTTTTTAAAGTTCTTCCAGCGTAGCAATTGGCCTTCTGGGGTATTGGGAAACAGGCGGTCAAAGTCTTTGCCTGTGCGGTTCGCTTTGCGCTCTGCCATGTCGTCCTGCATGTCGAGCATGCGGGCAAACATCAGGTAGCTGATCTGCTCGATCACCGTTAATGGGTTGGTGATACCGCCAGTCCAGAACTTCTCCCAGAGCTTGTCAATATCGTTACGTATTTTGCCTGTTAGCATTGAGTTACTCGCTTAATGGTTTTCTGCTGTTTCTGATTCGATTGTGGGTGCCGATTGTGCATCACTGTCTAAATGCTCTGGTTCCGGCTCTGATAATGGCTCTTCTATTAATGGCTCTTCTATGGGCTCAACAATTAAGGCCAAACGCTCAGTTTCGAAATCCACATGGGTTGCCTCCAGATGAGGCAAGCTTTTGCTGACTTTGGCGGAGAGCTGACTGAATCGATCCACTTTACCGTACAAGCCTTGCTGACCAGCCAACGCTTTGACTGTGTTGTTGTAGTGATTGCTGACAGTGCTCAGAGTGCCACCCAACTTGCTCAATCGCTCAGCAACCGTACACACAGAGTTGTAAATATCGCCTGCTTTCTCGCTGATTTCGCGGGCTTCTGCGTTACTGCGTTCAATCATCCACAGGTTGGAAACAGTGCGCAGAATAGGAATCAGGGTGGTATGGGAGACCAGTACGATGCCTTTTTTGTAGCCGTATTCAAACAGATCTTTGTTGTTCTTGAGCGCCTCGATATAGGCGGGCTCTATCGGCATAAACATGAGCACAAAGCCGGGGCTGCGCATGCCGACCAGGTTGGTGTAGTCCTTCGATGCCAAGTCATCGATGTGCTTGCGCACGGCTTTTACGTGCTCGCTCATGGCAAGCTGGTATTCTTCTGGCGATTCCGCGCCTACAGCCCGGTCGTAGGCATTCAGGGCTACCTTGCTGTCGATGATGATGTGCTTACCATCAGGCAGCTTGATCAAGTAATCGGTTTGCTTTTGCTTGCCTTCGGCATCTTTGAATGAGCTTTGCACTTCGTAATGCGCTTCTTCGATCAAGCCGCTCATCTCCAAAGTACGGCGCAGTTGCGCTTCACCCCAGGCACCACGCTGCTGGGAATCACCCTTAAGGGCTGAAGTCAGGTTATTGGCCTCTTTGCTCATTTGAAGGCCAATGTCCAGCACCTTTTTTATCTCGGCATTGAGGCTGGTATTTCCCTGAAGCGACGCATCGTGTACTTCGTTGATACGCTTCTGGAAGCCTTCGATCTGCTCACGGAAGGGCTTGAGCATGGTGTCGATGCTGGCTTGGCTGGTATGGGTAAAGGTTTTGCCTTTTTCCTCGAAGATTTTGTTTGCCAGGTTCTCGAATTCTTTGGTGAGCGATTGCTTGGTCTCACTGAGCTGTTGCATCTGCTCTTTGAAGTGCTCTTCTTTGCGTTCCAGCGTGGTTTTCAGTTCTGTGTGCTCATTACTGAGCGACTGATGGCGTTCCTGAAGCTGGGTATGGCGCTGTTGAACCTCCATGAGGTTCTGCTTGGCTTCCTTTAGTTGCTCACGCGCTTCAAAGTTGGACGCTTCAAGCTCTTTGGCCTTTTTGCCTTCCTGAGCCAATTCTTCTTTGAGTTGGCTCACCAGAGAGCGCTCTTGCTGAATGTTCTGTTCCGCTTTTTCCAGACGGTTTCGTAAATCCAGCGTTTGTTCTTTCAGCGCTCGGTTATCAGCTTGAGCGGTTTCCAATTGCTTTTCGGTGCTGTGATGCTGCCCTTTAACCTCATCCAACGCGCTTTGCTGAGATGCCAGCTGACCCTTCAGTTCTGTTACTGTGTCATTCAGGCGCTGTTCGGTGGTTTGGGCTGTAGACTCAACACTATCCAGCCTTGTCTGTAACTTGCTTTCAGACAGATCCTTCTCGTGTAGGGCTGCACTGAGCTGCTTGATGTCTTCTTGCTGCTTCTGGCTCTGCGTATTGGCCAATTCCAGGGCTTGCTCGGTCTGCTTCAGCTGCCCGCTTAGTTCAGTGTTCTTGCGGCCCAGCAATACCATCGCCAGTAAATATCCCAGCACAGCAAGCACCAAGCCTGCTACCGAGGCAGTAATAATAAGTTCAGTTGTCCATTCCAGTGGTTGCATGTTCACTCCTGTGTGCTTTCTGGCTGTGAACCCGATGATTTGGGTTCAGCCTTGATAAAGGGTTTCAACACGGCAATCAGCTCACCCACGTCGTCTGGGGTAAATACGCCGTCAATTCCTTCGTGTGAGACGGAGGTAAATGGCGCGTCGTAGAGCTTTTCGATTACGATGGAGCCGTGCTGGGCGATGTAATTTTTGAGCAGATTCATAAACCGCACCTGCTGAGCGGTTAGCGCTGGGTGGGCGTGTAAAAAGCTCTTGAAGTGGTCTTCAATGGCTTGTGCATCCAGACCGATAATTTCACGTACCGTCAGGTGCAATTGATCCGCCGTTCGGCCATAGAATTCATTCAGCACCTCCAGACTCACACCTGGGTGGCTGGTGAGTATGGTAGACGTCAGTGTTTTTAGTTCTGGCTCTGCAATGGGCTCCCCTTTGCGGATTTTCTGCAACGTGGGGTTGGCCGCTACCATTTGATCCAAAATATCCTTGAGCCTGCGGCGGTAGATCATGGCCTCATTGGCACCGGCGATCTTTACCTCACGCTCAGCTTCACGCACCCCGGAATCCCCTGCACGCGTGGTGCCGATCTCATAACCGGGGCCAGTTCGCTGCTGGCGATATTTCATAATGCCGCGCAACTCTTTACGGGCCTTTTCTAACCTTTCAATATTGGGCGCTTGCCAAAAGTCGGCACTGCGTACTTCTGCAATGATGGCGTCTTTCTGGCGTACTGCCTGAATATTCACGGCCAGTTTGTCTATCTCGGTGAGCAGCAGATCTCTGCCATCATCAAAGCAGCTCGCTTGTTCTACCAGGCAGCGTTCAATGGTGGCCATCAGCTTGTCCAGCTGGGTTGCATGTTTGTCGCGAAGCACACGTGCAGACATTAAGGGTGCGATGGTATTGGCCAGCAGATGCTGAGTTTTCGCATCGAACCCCTTTAGCAGATCGGTTTGCTGTAGCTGGTGTACGACCCGCAGTTCGCGCTTTACCGCGATGCTGGTGTCGGGCAAGTCATTAATGTCGGCCCGCAGTAGCTCAATGGCCGTATCAAAAGCGGCCGCATGGTTTTGCTGTAATGCCGCCTGCGCCAGCTCAAGACGGGCTTCAAAGGTGGTTTGCAGCAAGGATTTACTGCCGGTGTCATCAGGCTCCTGATACTCCTCCTCGAAAAAGTCGAAGTTGCCATAATGGTCGAAAATCAGGAACTCGGTTTTATGCTTACCTGGACCAAAGAGATTCGGGCGCAAGCGCGTGCCACGACCAATCATCTGCCAGAATTTCACCCAGCTCTTTACCGGCTTGGCAAACACCAGGTTGACGACTTCAGGCACGTCAATGCCGGTATCCAGCATATCCACTGAAATAGCGATGCGAAAATCGTTATCGGATTTTTTGAATTCTTTGATCAGGCTCTCAACATGGGGAATCGCATTGTGGATGACCTTGCACACCTTGGTGCCATATTGCGGGTAGAGCTTGCAGAACAGCTTTTCCAGGTGCTCAGCATGGTCTTGGCGCTGAGCGAAGATAATGGTTTTGCCGACCAGGGAACCTGTCTCATCCTTGATGCCGTTGTTGATCAGATTTTCAAGGATGATGCGATCGGTATCTTCGCTGAAGATCTTACGGCCAATATCTTTGCCTGCAATGGTGGTATTGCGGGCTTCTTCTTCGCCCAGGTCTTCTTCCAACTGACGCTTTTGTTCTTCTGTCAGGTCGTTGTAATGAATACCATCGCGAAGAAAATCGGTGGTCAGGTCTTTCACCCGGAAGGGTACCAGGTAAGGCGGTTCGTTATTAATGGCCGCGTCCAACCCAAACTCGAATGTCGGATCGGTGGTTTCACAGTCGAACATATCAAAGGTATTTCGGCTGATGAATTTCACCGGGGTTGCGGTTAAGCCCACCTGCAAAGCATCAAAGTAATCGAACAGGTCACGATATTTGTTGTAGATGCTACGGTGGGATTCATCGGCAATAATTAGATCGAAAAAGCCGACATCTAACTGTGCAAAGCGATTCATCATGCCGGGGTAGGTGGCAATGTAGATCCGCGCACTTTGATCAATCTTGTTGGTTTCACCAATCACACAACGCGGCTCGGATGGCAGGTTTTGCTTAAAGGCATCATCCGCCTGTACGCGCAGCTCTTTTCGGTCGCATAGGAATAATGCCCGCTTGGCCCAGCCGGTACGCAACAGCAGCTCAGCCAACGCGATAGCTACGCGAGTTTTACCGGTGCCAGTGGCCTGAATGATGAGCGCTTTGCGACGCTGGCTTTGAAAGTGTGCCGCGACCGTTTTGATGGCTTCAATCTGGTAAGGACGATCAGCAATGCTGAGTTCTGGATTGAACTTTTCGAGCTCTGCCGCACGATAGTGGCGCTGATAAATCAGGTAATCCAGGCTGTCTTTACTGTAAAAGCCATAAACTGGCCGGTAGGTGTTGTACTGGTGATCGTCCCATATGAAGGTTTCGTAGCCGTTGGAGTAGAAAATGACAGGGCGTTGATAGCCCATGTGCTCAAAGGCATCGGCATATAGCCGGGCCTGTTCTCGACCAGCCTGTAGGTTGGTATTGCCGGATTTCTTGGCCTCAATCACAGCAAGTGGATGACCGTTATCGCCCCAGAGCACGTAATCCACATAGCCCTTACCGCTTGGGTTGTTGGGAAACTGTACTTCAACTTCCTGGCCGACCTGATCGGGGTTCTGAATATCCCAGCCAGCTTGCAACAACATGGCATCGATCAACAAGGCGCGTGTTTTAGCTTCGTTCCATTGCAGGCTGTCAGCCACCTGCTGACTCTGCTGCTGGCGTTTTTGCTGATCGGCCCTGGCAGGCGGCCCCAGCTTTTCGATGTTTCTGGTGCGCTCAAGCTCCAGCTGATCCATGACTCTTTCGAGCTCTTCTTGCTGCTTTTGCAGTTCTTTCTCGTAGCTCGAAACGGATTTCTGTAGCTGATTTAAGGTTGCTGTTGGATCTTTTACATCAACAAATGCGGCGATTTGTTCCTTCTTCTTGCCGTAATACTTGATGCCCATGTACATAGCCAACTGGTGCGCCGTACCCAGAGCCATTTGTGCATTACGTAATTCACCCTCTGCGCCGTGGGCGGTGTCATTGCCTTGAATGCGCAAAAAGTTGATCTGATGAATCAGTGATTTGCTAACGCAATCCTCAAAAACCGGACTTTTGATCAGCTCATAGAAGCTGGACTGCGGCATACGCGGCAGCAGCTCTTCCTTATAGATGGCCTTGGTCAGCTCTTCCGCAAAACTGCGCAAACGGGTCAAAGCACTACCCGGATCAATATGCAGGACCGCCTCGGCCAAACCACCGAGGTTAGCAAGCAGGTCATTCTCGGGTCTCAAGAATTCGAAGTTCACTGATTTCATAAAAATTATTCTGTCCATGACAGCCTTATAGCGAAGGCCGTGCCAAGTTTACTTAATCACTAGGAAATACCGTATTTTTCCATCCAGTTATTCAGTGTCTGGTAGTTTTTCAAGCCCAAAAGCTGTGCTGCACGGGTCTTATTCTGGCCACTATGAGCCAATGCTTTACGGATATAATCCGCAGCAATACAACCAATTATCTCTTGTATATCAACACCTTGAGAAACATCCTTGTTCAGCAATCCCGAATCCTGCTCCGGCATATTGAACAGAGCCTGACGGATATCGGCAGCATTGATCACATCACCCTGGCACCACAGGGCTGCGCGCAATAAAGTGGATTGCAACTCACGCACATTTCCTCGCCAAGGATGCTGAAGGATAATATTTTTTGCGTCAGGAGAAATATTTTTATCCTCAAGCATTGAGTCATGATCACTCATCGCTTTGATCAAGGTATCCGTCAGGAGCGACAGATCGCCCTCTCGCTCCCTCAGCGGTGGCAGATGCAAAACACCAACAGCCACGCGGTAAAACAGATCCTCCCTAAAACGGCCGTTGGCTACCGCCTCCATTAAGTTGCGATGTGTAGCTGTGATCAGGCGAACATCGACCTTTTGTTCTTTGGTGCCCCCTACCGGAACGAATGCCCCTTCTTGCAATACCCGCAAGAGGCGCACTTGCACACTGGGCTCCAGCTCGCCAAATTCATCCAGGAACAAGGTCCCGCCATCAGCTTGCTCGAATACTCCGGGCTTGTCAGACGTAGCACCGGTAAATGCCCCTTTCTTGTGGCCAAAGAGGACTGAGTCGACCAGTTCACCGGGAATGGCTCCACAGTTCACCGGCACAAATGCGTTATTGGCCCGTTGGCTGGCATTGTGGATGGCGCGAGCAAAGAGTTCTTTACCGGTGCCGGTCTCGCCATAAATCAATACCGGTACTTCACGTTCCGCCAGTATCTGGGCCTGTGCCTTCAGAGCCTGCATCCGAGGGTTGCGGGTAACGATATTGTCGAATGCCGCATTGATGGGAGCATTGGCTTCTGCCAGCTGACTGATCTTGGCACTGCCTATGTTTTGAGCGGCAGGCAGGTACTCTGCGGAAAGCTCAAATGGAATTTCTACCTGCTGAACGCCCTGTTCCAGTGACGATTGATAAAACTGACAGGCATAGCGGGTTTTGCCCAAAAGAATCCAAACCGCCTGCATGGCCGGGGTTCCTGGACTTAAGAGAATGGACAACTCACAACCCAATGCTTGCAGCCTGGCCAGCTGCTGATTGGCCTGGACATAGATTTCACCAAAATTGACCGGTGAAGACAGGGAAATGGCTTGAGCGTGGATCGGCGTAGCGGTCTGCTTCTTCAGCCATGTCAGATATGGCTTTACCTGATCTTCTGGATAGTTGTAGAGCAGCTCTACGCTGTCGAATACCTGCTCTTTGAGAGTAGCTGCAATCGGGCCAAGGGCTTGCCCCTCTGCATCACTGCTGCCCGTAGCTTTCAGGTCGTTTCCCCCAACCCAGCTCACAAGTGTTCGAAGCCCTTGCTTGTTTTTTGATTCAGGCTTGCTCATCCGTGAACTCCAACATATCGGCCACTTCACACTCAAACAGGCGACAGAGCTTATCCAAAGCCTCGATATCGATCCTTTGCGCCGTCTCCTTGTACATTAGGGTCACGGTATTCCGGCTTAGCCCGGTTTCGCGCAAAACGTCGGAGATCTTCATTTTTCGCTCCCCCATCAGGCGAGCGAGGTGGCAACGTATCATGACCGGGCCCTACGGTTTACAGAGTCAGGCCCGATATTAACCCAAAAAACTGAAAAAATTAAAGATTAAATGGAATATTTACCCATAAACATGAAAATATCGGGCGGTCGTGCCTATTGCGACCAGCTCCTGAATACAATGCATCAACACCTTTTGGCAGCCATAGCATGCCCAGCAGTCCCCATCAAAGTGCACGAAATCCGCTCTGGCGTGGTCGTATGACATCCCACATCAGCCAAAAACACAAACCGCGCCAGCTCGGTGTAGCTTGCCGTGATGGGGTAAGGCGATAACCTGCCATCCTTCAGAATGGCACCAAACAGATACTCTTGCGGTTCTTCATATCGGCGAAGGCGGTACCACGCCTCCAGGGTGATTAAAAGGGACCGCTCGCCATGGGTGAAACAATACCAACCTGGAAACCTACCTGCAACCCGTCTGTTTCTGTCCGGCTGAGCGGGCGAAAAACCAGCAGTGATGGTGGCGCTTTTTTGCTGCGGGAAGTCATGGAACGTAGCGGTATCTGTGAGCAGCTTGGACAGCAGTTGCAGGACCATCGTGACCCATCCAAAGTGCGGCACAGCCTGACCAGTCAACTGCGCACACTGATGATCCAGCAAGCTCAGGGCTGGGATGATCTGAGCGACACCCAGCTGCTGGGTGAAGATCCGGTGTTTCAGCTGGCCTGCAGCGATCAGCTGCAGTACCACTCCATTGACACAACAGCGGCCTTCCCAGCCCACTCTGTCCCGGCTGTTAAACCTGTTGGCCCTGGATGCCAACCGGGCTGTATTGCACGATGGTTTGCTGGATTTGGCCATGTGGCGCTTGTCTTCCATGCGCGGCGGCAAACCGCTGCCTTCGATCACACTGGACGTGGACGGTCTGCCCATCGAAACCTTTGGCAATCAGGCAGGTACTGGCTACAACCGCTATGTTGGCTGCACACACTACTCACCCCTGGTGGCCTCCATCGCTGAAACCGGCGACATGGTGGGCGGACTGCTGCGCGAGGGGAATAGCGGCAATGCTGCTCAGGCCGATCAGTGGATTCCAGGGCTGGTTCAGCGGATCCGGCAAACGACAGGCGCCCAAGTACAGGTGCGTTTTGACTCTGGCTTTACCGGTGGTCACACCCTGTCAGCGCTGGATGCAGAAAACATCCCCTTTGTTGGCCGCATTACCAGTAATGCCGTGCTGGACCGCATGGCCCAGCCTTATCTAAAACGACCGGCGGGACGACCCCCGCAACAATTGCGGGAGTGGTGCCACGAGTTTTACTACAAGGCAGAAAGCTGGGAGCAACACCGACGCATTGTGCTGGTGGTCAGTGAACGGCCGGACGACCTGTTTTTACATCACTTTTTTCTGGTGACCAGCCTGGATAGCAAAGACTGGCATGGCCATGAGGTTTTGAGCCTGTACCGCCGGCGTGGCAAGGCCGAGGGACACATGGGTGAGCTTAAAGACACATTGAATGTGCACTTGTCATCGACCTGCCGCGGCGCCTCGACCGTGCAGGACGTGATGGGACGCAATCAGGTTAGCCTGCTGTTGGACCTGTATGCCTATCAGCTCATGCACAGCTTGCGAGTGTTGATGGAGTACATCACGCATCAGGGCTGGAGCTTGCGCAAGCTACGTGAGCAGATCCTGAAAGTAGCTGCTACGGTGGCTGTGCATGCCCGCTGCGTCAAAGTGCATATTGGCCGGACAGGCAATAAATGGTGGCCAGACCTGCTCAGGCATCTATCCTGGCTGCATCAATCGCCGACATAAATATCGCTTTTTGCCGGACTCATTACGGAATCAGCCATGGGCTGAGGGATGCTCTCGTTTCTGTGCCGGAAAAAGCAATCAACGAGCTGAAATTTGGCTGGATTTTGCCAGGAACGACGAGGAAACTGTGTTTTTAAAGAACAAAAATCAGGCTGGGGCTGGGCTGTGTGTACCGGCGCAGAGATCCAGCGGAGCCGGGCGGTATTTTTTAGTGCTCATGAATAAGGCGGGTTTACCAGAGAGCTGGCGGAACTTTTTTGTAATTCATCAACCGTATGCCGCTGGGCTTCATTTAGTGCCTTAAGGCTAAAAATAGTGCCGCGCTCCACTAGTTCGTTAAATTCGTGCATAAAGCCAATTTTTTCCTTGGTATTTAAATTCTGCGTCCGGGCCAGCTTCTGTAACTAATTCGGCCTTCAACCAAGCAACTAAATTACCGTAATCGTCCCCACCACCAAAACCACCACCGCAAGTTCCAGTCCACTTCTCACAACCCCATCAGCCTGTCGCGACAGCACCAACCCACCATAGTCTTTACTCTGGTACTGGCTGTCACGCCCAGCCAAGTGTACAACAAAGCTATCCAGCTGAGTCTTGACCTCAGCCTCGTATTGCGCTGTAAAACCTACGCTCTG